>Ga0307999_1000236_pt1 | contig 15758 bp, 12 predicted proteins | sample Neamet1_FD_203158 | JGI IMG/M metagenome (GOLD analysis project Ga0307999, IMG submission 203158) | Marine microbial communities from water near the shore, Antarctic Ocean - #1 | ecosystem: Environmental > Aquatic > Marine > Unclassified | place: Southern Ocean | collected 2014-06-04 | reverse complement strand
AATTACACTTACTACTGATTTAGGAACAAAGGATAGCTATCTTGCATCAGTAAAAGGAAGCATTTATAGTCAACTTGATGATGCTAGAATTGTTGATATTACGAATAATATTACTGCATTTAATATACCACAAGCTGCTTTTGTATTGCGTAATTGTTATAAAGATTTCCCACTAGGTAGTATTCATATCGTAAGTGTTGATGATGAATTAAGTATTGAAAACGAACACTTAGCGGTAAAAGCAAATGGCCATTATTTTATTGGGACTGATAATGGACTTTTTTCTTTATTACTAACTGAAATGAAAGCAGAAAAGATAATACAATTAAATATTGCTCAAGAATCAAACTGCCTAACATTTGCTACAAAAAATATTTTTGTTTCTGCAGCTTGCCACTTAGCTAGAGGAGGAACAATGGAGATGATTGGTACAGTAGTTAACGATTACCTTGTACATAGAACAGATTTAAAAGCTGTAAAAGAAAAAGATTTAATTAAAGGAGTTATTGTTTATAATGATAATTATGGAAATGCTATCACTAATATTGATAAAGCTATGTTTCAAGATATTCAGAAAGGTAGAGATTTTATTATTTATTATGGTAGAGAAGATGAAAAAATCACTATTATTTCTGAAAAATATAATGATGTTCTTCCTGGAGATAGGCTAGCTATTTTTGGAGAAAATCAACAACTTCAAATTGCTATGAATAAAGGAACGGCAAATACCTTATTAGGCTTAAAGTTACATGAAATTATTAGAATAGAATTTAAATGATTGCACTCTTTAGAAAAGAAATAAGTATCTTTTTTAGTACGCTTATTGGTTATTTAATTATTGGTATTTTTCTATTGATAAATAGCATTTTATTATGGTCGGATTTTAGTGAGATGAACATCATAAGCTATGGCTATGCTGATATGGATATCTTTTTTACTACCTCACCATTGTTCTTTTTATTGTTTATCCCAGCTATAAGTATGCGGGTTTTTACTGAAGAATACACATCAGGTACTATTGAAACTTTAATTACTAAACCAATTTCCTCATTGCAGATTGTCATAGCTAAATTTTTAGCTGTTTTTGTTTTGGCGTTATTTGCCGTACTGCCTACATTAATTTATGTAGTTAGTATTTACTATTTGGGCGAGAGCGTTGGCAACCTTGATTTAGCAGGTATTATGGGTTCTTATTTGGGCTTGATCTTTTTATGTGCACTCTTTTCAGCTATCAGTATCTATGCCTCATCTTTAGCAATTAATCAGATTATTTCCTTTGCATTTGCTATTTTACTAAGCACTTTATTTTATTTTGGTTTTGATGTATTAAGTGAACTTTCCTTTTTTCAAAATTTTGATTTATTTATTCAGAAAATAGGAATTTCTTTTCATTACGAAATGATGAGTAAAGGCCTTGTTAAGCTTTCAGACATTATCTATTTTGTATCATTTACCATTTTATTTATTAAGCTTACTGAACTTGTTATTACTGAAAGAAAAGCATAATGAAGTCTAATAAATACATATCAGCAGTTTTACTTATTGTACTTGTATTATTTATAAATATACTCAGTAGCTTTATCAATTGGAATGTTGATTTGACAACTGATAAAAAATATTCTTTTGCTAAGGAATCAACTGCAATAATAAATAGTTTAGAGGACAAGCTATTTATTAAAGTATATCTGGAAGGTGATTTCCCTGCAGAATTTAAAAAATTACAAAAATCAACAGAAGATTTGCTTAAACGATTTAAGGCAATAGGCAATAACAATATTGATTTTGAGTTTATTGATCCTAACAATGTAGCTAATGACAACGAAAAGTTAGCTTTGTTCAAACAGTTAGTAAAACTGAAGCTATCTCCTACCGATTTAGAAATAAAAAAAGATGGAAAAAAAGTAAATCAGATTATTTTCCCAGGAGCAATTATTTATTACAGAGACAAACAAGCGGCTGTCAATTTTTTAAAGCAGTCGCCAAAAGAATCGCCAGGAAGTAATATCAATACTTCTATTGAAGCACTTGAATATGAATTTGTATCAGCTATTGAGCATTTAACCAAAAACAAATTAGCTAAAATTGCTTTTTTAGAAGGAAATGGTGAGTTAAACGAGCAACAAGTTTATGATATTACTGAATCAGTTCTAGATGATAATTTTAATCTTTCCTATTACTATAAAGTTGACCGATTTAACATTAAGGAATTTGCCATTGACAGTACTACTCTGCTTCCTGATCTATCAATGCAATCAACCCTTTTAAATATCTACAGAGCTATTATAATTGCTAAGCCAACTATCCCTTTCAATAACTTAGACAAACTCCTTGTTGATCAGTATATTATGCAGGGTGGAAAAGTTCTTTGGTTGGTTGATGGAGTAAATGCGAGTATGGATAGTTTGCAGAATAAATCAGGAACTTTTATTGCCTCTAAAAACGCCTTAAATATTGATGATCAATTATTAAGATATGGAGTACGAATTAATGGGAATTTAATTCAAGATTTGCGTTCTACTAAAATTCCTATTATAACAGGATATAGCAATAATAAACCCCAACAATCTTATTTTAGTTGGCCCTACTCTGCTTTGTTAGTTTCTGATAGTAAACATGCTATTTCAAAAGGTTTGGATGGGATAAAATGTGAGTTTGTCAGTTCAATAGATACCATTAAAAATAACATTCGAAAAACTATTCTTCTGCATAGTTCCAAGGAAAGTAGATTGAATCTTGCCCCTAGTAAAATTAGTTTAGGTATTTTGGAAAATCCTCCAACTTCCAATAGTTACAACAAAGAATTTTTACCAATAGCTATCTTGTTGGAAGGAGAATTCGAATCAGTATTCAAGGATAAATTAGTTCAGAAAAATCAACAGATACAATTTATTGAAAAAAGTGTAAATACTAAAATGATAGTTATAAGTGATGGAGATATGATTGCTAATGATTTAACTAATTCTGGAGATATTTATCCACTTGGTTATGACAAAAATATAAAGTTCACTTACCCTGGAAACAAACATTTTCTAATCAATGCTGTCCAGTACCTTTGTGGAGATAATGGTTTGTCACATTTGAAAGTAAAGGAACATAGCTTAAGAATGTTAGATAATAAAAAGGTTCAAAAAAACAAATTTATCATTCAGCTAATAAATATAGCTCTCCCAATATTATTATTATTACTATTTGCCTTATTTTTTGTAAGGTATAAAAAAAGAAAATATGCCTAAAAAACAATTGTTCTACCTTGCTCTTATTACTCTAATGGCCGTTTTAGTTTGGTTTTTATCTACTGATAAAAAATCAACTATTAGTGTAGAAAATAACTTTTCAATAAGTGACACAGCATCAGTAAGTAAAATATTTATTGCTGACAGAAATGGTACGACTATTACCTTAAATAGAAATGAAAAAAACTGGGTAGTTAACAATAAATATGGAGTTAGAAAAGATGCAATTAATACTATCCTTACTACTATCAATCAAATTAGAATTCAAAGACCAGTCTCGAAAAATGCTTTTGATAATGTGATTAAAAATTTAGCCACATCAGGAGTGAAAATTGAAATTTATACGAACCAAGAAACACCTAATAAAACTTATACTATTGGTAGCTCAACCGCTAATCATTTAGGAACTTACATGTTTCTTGCAGGAAGTGAAACTCCTTTTATTGTTCACATCCCATCCTTTAATGGCTTTCTTTCCCCAAGATACGGAATTCAAGTAAACAAAATAAGTGAAGTGGATTGGCGAACAACTAATATCTTTAGCCTAAAAGCTGAAAAAATTTCAAGAGTTATAGTGAATCATATTCAAGAGCCTAAAAATTCATTTTCCTTAACTACTGGTTCAATGATTTTACTTAATAATTTAGGCAATGAAGTAAGTTTTAATCAAGAAAATACTTTACAATTCTTGAATGTTTTTAAACTGTTAAATTGTGAAAGCTATAAGGATGATAAAGAGAAAATTGAGTTTGCTACACCGCTACATGAACTAATTGTAAATAATGATACTTTAAGAACTTATGCTATTGGTAATGTTAAGTTGGTAAAAGATAAGAAAGATAACTTTACTGTTAAACGAATGTATGCTACATTGAATAATGGAGAGCTTATGCTTATACAGGATTATGTTTTCAACAAAGTGTTAATTACTATTGATCAATTACAGTAATAAAATGCTCAGCTATATCAATAGAAAAATTATATTTGACACTTAAAATAAACCACTTAAAAATACAACTCATAGAATGAAATTTATAGTTAATAGCACAGCATTGTTAAGGGAATTACAAAAGCTAAATGGAGTAATTAGTTCAAATAATACTTTGCCAATTTTGGATAATTTTTTGTTTAGTATAAGTAATAGTAAAATGTCAATTGTTGCTTCTGATTTAGAAACAACAATGATGTCATCTATTAGTGTTGAGGCAGATGAAGACGGAAAAATTACTATTCCTGCTAGAATTTTAATTGATACTTTAAAAACCTTTTCTAATCAGCCATTAACCTTTATTGTTGATGTCATTACTTTTGGAATTGAAATGAGCTCAGAACTTGGAAATTATAAATTGGCAGGACAGAATGCTGATGAATTTCCGAAAATGCCAACTTTACAAGCCGCATCATCAACTATAATTAAAGGAGATGTACTCGCTAATGCAATTAATAAAACTTTATTTGCCAGTGGTAATGATGAGTTACGCCCTGTTATGTCAGGAGTATTCTGTGAACTTTCAAGCGAGCAAACAACATTTGTAGCCACTGATGCTCATAAATTAGTTAGACACACACGTACTGATGTGAAATCAGATAAGACGGCATCTTTCATTCTTCCTAAAAAACCATTAACTATTCTTAAAAATAATATTGGTGATGATTCTGATATTACTTTAGAATATAACGAAACTAATGCTTTGTTTTCTTTTGGGAATATTACTATTATTTGCCGCCTTATTGATGGTAAATATCCTAACTATGAAGCAGTAATTCCTAAAGAAAATCCGAATAAGTTAACAATTGATACTGCAGCTCTTTTAAGTTCTATCAAAAGAGTTTCTATTTATGCTAATAAAACGACTCACCAAATTCGTTTTAAAGTTGCGGGTAGCGAATTACAGATTACATCTGAAGATTTAGATTTTGCAAATAAAGCTGAAGAAAGGTTAACATGCCAGTATGAAGGAGAGGATATGGAGATTGGTTTCAATTCTAAGTTTGTAATTGATATGTTAAACAATATTGGTGCCGAGCAAATTTTAATTGAAATGAGTGCACCAAACAGAGCAGGTATTATATTGCCACTTGACGGTTTAGAAAAGGGAGAAAATACCCTTATGTTAGTAATGCCAGTAATGTTAAATTCTTAATAAAAAACTATGAAAAAAATAGCAACAATTCTAGCACTAGTACTTTTAACTATTGCAAGTAGTGCTCAAAGCTTAATTCCTATAAAATATGGAATTAAGGCAGGTTTAAATTTTTCAAGCTTAAACATATCTTCAATTCAGGGAGTACAGCCAGCCGATAATTCTTCTAAAATTGGTATTGCGGCTGGTTTCATTGTACACATACCTTTGTCTGATAAATGGTTTGTAAACCCTGAAGTATTGTATTCCCAAAAAGGAGCATCATTTAATTATGCATTTACTCATGACTATGAATTAAATCAAAGAGATGAATACAAAACTACTAATCAATTAACGCTATCCTATGTTGAGCTTAATCCTACTATTAGCTATAAAGCAACTGATAAACTTGCATTGAATTTTGGTCCTTCAGTTTCTTTTTTAATTGGCGAAAAATATGTTTACACTCAAGATCCTGCAAGAGTTTTCAGCAACACAACTCATGTTTTAACTGATGGACTAGTTGAAACAGCATCCTTAGATGTAGGATTGAATCTAGGTGTTTCCTATTTTTTTACTGAACACTTTTTTGTTGAAACAAGAGTTTATACAGGATTTATGGAAGTGACTACTGCAACTCAGCCTTTTGAAATATTTATTGTTAATGGAGCTCAGATTTATACTCCTGACCCAGCTTATACTCTTAAAAATAGAGCTATAGTACTTTCTATTGCTTACTTATTTTAAAGTAAAACATATTTACAGAAAATTAGAAACCTGCTTAATGCAGGTTTTTTTATATATTTACATCATGAAGAAATTAGTTTTACTTTGTGCAATATTATTTATTAATACTCTATCAGCACAACATATTTACAAAAACAGAAAATTTTTTGGAGGTTCATTTTATATAAATAATGAATCTTTAAAGGATGTATCACTAGCTGGGAGTACAACGGATGCTAATGGGAGTGAGTATTTTAATAATACACCTTTTGAGAAAAAACAAGGTAAAGATTCAAAAACTAATAGCAGAATTCGTTTTGATATGCGTTATGGATGGTTCCCAATTGATATGCTTGCAATAGGTGGTGATTTTGATATTGCTTCAAATAGTTATAATAGTGAAGATACTTCCTTTATGATGAGTACTTATATGCAAAACAAATCTTCTGAATTTACAATTGGGCCTTTTGTTAGATGGTACATGTTTGAAGTTGGAAGACAGCCTTATGAAATTGGTGCAATATTTTTAGAAGGCGCTTATAAATTCGGAACAGGTACTTCTACAGATACATATCGTTTTTCAGCAGAACAAGACACTTTATCAATCATTTTTTCAGGAGAAGAAAAATATTCTTATTTGACAACCAAAGCTACAGCCAAACTTGGATTTAGCATGTATCTTTCTGATTTCATTTCTCACAATTGGTTTACAGGGTTTTTAATTGCTCTTGAACCAAGTGTACAATACGACTGGATAACAAGGCAAGATATGGCAACAGACCCTCTTGATGGGGTAATTAAAAAAAGAAAGGAAACATCTACAGGGATAAGATTTAACATAGCCCTTGTTTCCTATTTCTAATTAATGCTGATGCCCTCTAGCATCATCTGGTGTTATCTTACGGTCTATAATAATTTCATCAGTAAAAGGATTATCACTTTTCTGCATTCCTTCTAGTATTGGTTGTCCTGCATCCGCCCAAGCAGAATACCACAAATTACCGATATTTGTAATTGACAGTCTTAATCGTCTTTCTACCATACCATTTAATTTTGTATGATAAGCTAATGAAAGATCGGCAGATTTTACTTTTATAGTTTTTGCACCTCTTTTTTCATAGGAATACTGCTTGTCTTGTTCAAATTCTTGGGACAATTCCTTTTCGAATAACAGCACTGAATCTAAAGCATTAAAACTACTTTCAACTGCCTGCCAAGCTACATCTAATACAGAATATTGATATTCAGCAGTGCCAACCAAATAATCATAATCATCAGCAAAAAGTTCAGGCAATCTGCTTTCCCAAAAGGCATGAATTCCTTTTTGATTAGTTAGCTGACCGTTATAATTTTCAGTAGTGTGTAATGGTACATGTGCATCAGAAACATAATGCCCTAAATCAGCAGAATTTTTCAGAATATAATCAATATCCTTTTCTTCAAAGACTTTAACTAAACGGTTATATACAGTTTGAATATGCCAAGGAACAATGCCATAAGTTAGTAGAGTATCTTCTGAAAATTTTTCTACTGCATCAGTCCATTTTCTGGGCATTACCTGAAAAGGATTTTGACCATAATGATCTATGTCAATATAGTGCCTAGGCGCCTCTTCTTTTATAGCATACCTTCTTTTATCAGCATCAACAGCATGCTCAGTTAAGTGGTCAATATGTTTTTTATAAAAGCCAACTAATTCTTCCGGTAATGTAAATACAGCATACCTATTTACTCTCTTGTGGGCATAAAATCCCCATGGGATTGTAGCATATAAGAATGAACTTAAAAACAAAAACAATGCAATTATTTTAAAGTTTCTATTCATCTTATAATATTACTAATTTATCTCCCCTTAAAATTGGGATATCATCTGACTTAATAGGTGGAGATAAACAAAAACGAGTATCATCTTCCATGTTTAAGGATTTTAGTCTTCTTCTATGAGAAGAGTCACTTAAATAATTAAATAAATCTCCATTTGAATTCTTTAACAATTGTCTGGAAGCAAATAAGGAATCGCATGAAGATTCATATTTATCAGAATCCAATAATAAATTAGCTAAACTTCCTCCAAAAATTGGATCTTCCAAATTAAATACTCCTTTCCAACCTGAACACAAAATAATCACATCATTATGTTCTTCAATTAAATGCTTAGCAACTGCCTCAATATTGATGTAAGAAGCTGTAATTACTTTATGCTCTCTTGCATTATGGATTGCTTTAGTGCCATTTGTTGTCGTGAGTACTAAAGTTTTCCCTTTAACATTCGCATTGATATAATGAAAGGGAGAATTTCCATAATCAAACCCCTCAATTGGCTTGGCATTACGCTCAGCAGCAACAATATATCCTTCTTTACCTTTATAGGAAAGTGCTTCTTCAAGAGTTTGTACAGGAATAATTGCCTCCACTCCTTCGTTAAAGGCAGTTGAGATTACTGTTGTAGCTCTTAATAAATCAACTACCACAACTGTTGATTTACTATCAGAATATTTCTCAAACTGATCAGCAGTAAAACAAACTGATATTTTTTTTTGTTCTGACATTATTTTAAAAATGGTAAAGCAACAACAATTGCCTTAATTTGTTTTTTACGTACTTGAATATAAACCTCACTCCCAACTTTTGAAAGTTCCTTAGGAACATAAGCCATTGCAATTGCTTTATTTAAACTAGGCGACATAGTACCTGAGGTTACAATACCTATCTCATTACCATCAGCATCAACAATAGGGTAATCTTTACGCGCAATACCTTTATCAATAATTTCAAGGCCAACTAATTTTCTAGTAGGTCCTCCTTCCTTTTGGGCTTTTAAATCTTCATGATTTATAAATTCTTTTGTGAATTTAGTAATCCAACCTAAACCTGCCTCAATTGGTGATGTTGTATCATTGATATCATTTCCATACAAACAGAAACCTTTCTCTAAACGCAAAGTATCTCTGGCAGCCAATCCAATAGGTTTTAATTCTACTGAAGTCCTAAAAATAGCATCCCAAAGTTTTTTTGTTGATTCATTTTTCACATACAATTCAAAACCAATTTCTCCAGTATATCCAGTTCTTGATAGGATAACATCCTCAATTCCTGCAATAGCTCCTATTTTAAAGTTATAGTACTTTATTTCAGATAAGTTTATATTAGTAAGTTCTTGCAATAACTCAATCGCCTTAGGCCCTTGTAATGCTAATAATGAATAATTATCTGATTGATTATTAATAGTACATCCAAAAGTATTATGCCTATTTATCCATGCTAAATCTTTATCCATATTAGAGGCATTAACCACTAATAAATAATTGTTTTCTGCAATCATGTACAATAGGAAATCATCTACAATTCCGCCATCAGCATTAGGTAAGCAAGTATATTGAATTTTACCAGGTGTAAGTTTACTTACATCATTAGTTGTAATGTATTGTAAGAAATCTAAAGCCTTTTCACCACTTACAAAAACTTCTCCCATGTGTGAAACATCAAAAACACCAACTTCATTTCTAACAGTATGGTGCTCAGCTTTTACTCCTTCATATTGTACGGGCATATAATAACCTGCAAACTCAACCATTTTCCCTCCTAAACTTTCGTGTATCTCTGATAATACTAAATGCTTCATAAAAAATTTAATTTTTACAAATGTATGAAATCTCTTTTCTTAAGATTTAATTTAGCATTGATATTAAGTATTTTTTTCTTACTTTGCATAAAAAAGCAAATTAATTTGAAAAAACTAGAGAGAAAATTAACCCTATTATCAGTTGTAGCGATAAGTATTGGTGGAATGTTAGGAAGTGGTATTTTTGTACTTCCTGGAATTGCAGCAGCTAAAACAGGGGAGTCAATTTGGCTAGCTTATTTAATAGCTGCATTTTGTATTTTACCTGCCGCTCTTTCAAAGTCTGAACTTGCTTCTGCCTTACCTGCTTCAGGAGGATCTTATGTTTATATTGAACGTGCTTTTGGTCCATTATTAGGTACTATATCTGGATTAGGGTTATGGATTTCATTACTTTTAAAAAGTTCATTTGCCTTAGTAGGTTTTGGAGCCTATCTTTTAGTATTTACGGATGTTCCTTTAATATATACCAAATTTATTGCAATCTCTTTTTTAGGTTTAATTATGATACTCAACATTTTTGGTGCTAAAAAAGTGGGGAAAGTTCAACTCATAATTGTAATTATAAGTTTACTTAGTCTGGGGTCTTTACTTTTTTTAGGTTTGCCATTAATAAATCCTGAAAATTTAAGCCCTTTTTTAACTGAAGGAAGTTATGGTTTAATGTCCACTGTTGCATTTGTTTACATTTCCTATGCAGGAGTTACCAAAATTGCGGCTATCGCAGGTGAAGTAAAGAACCCTAGTAAAAATATTCCAAGAGGTATGATTTTATCTCTTTTAATTATGGCAGTTGTCTATGTTTCTATCGCTTATACTCTAGTTGGAAATATTTCTGTAAGTAGTTTATCCACTGATATAAAACCAATATACACATTAGCTACTATATTTGGATCTCCTATTTTTTCTAAAATCATTGCAGTTGTTGGAGTAATTACTTTAGTTTCAATGGCAAATTCTGGAGTGCTGGCTGCTTCAAGATTTCCATTTGCTATGGCCTTAGATAGTTTACTTCCTAAACAACTTGCAAGATTACATAGTAAACACCTTACTCCTGTTAGAACAATAATTATCACTTGTTTAATCATGGCTTTGGTTATCTCATTTTTGGATGTAGAAAAGATTGCAAAATTAGCCAGTGCCTTTATGATGCTTATGTTTGTATTGGTTAACTTGAGCGTAATTATATTAAGAGAAACAGCAGTGCAATGGTACGCTCCAAAGTTCAAATCTCCTCTCTATCCTTTTGTGCAATTATTTGGAGTATTAAGTGGGTTAATATTATTGTTCTATTTAGGGGTAATGCCAATTCTTGCAATTCTAGTTATTTCAATTATTGGTTGTATTATATATTACACATATGGAATTAATGCATCACGAACAGGAGTATTAAAGCGTTATGGACATATGCCTGCTTCTTATCTGTTATTGGGTAAAAAAAGAAATTACACTCATTTGAAAGAATTAGAAGACATTGAAAGAGAGGAATTAGTGCATGTAAACATTGATAAAGATGCAGGTGTTATTATACCATTATTAGGAAATGAAGTTTCCCCTGAAACTTTAATAGAAATAGGTGCTGCATTAAATGATAAATCAAAAATTCAGGCATTAAATATTACTGAAGTGCCTGATCAAACTTCCTTAGATGCTTTTAGAGAGAAAAAACCAAGAACTAAGTCCTTGGAACGCATGGTAAGAACACTAAGCACAAGACTTAAACTGTCCATTAATTTTGAATCCATTGCTACGCATAAGTTATCCGACACTATGCAGGCATTAAGTGAAATTACAAATATTGATTGGTTAATTCTAGGCTGGAATGGAAGGGCATATAATGGTATATTTTTTAACAATCCTATAGGCTGGATTGTAAGTAATATCAATTCTAATTTTGCTTTGTTTAAGTGTAATGGTGTTATGCGATTTAATAATATATTATTAGCAATCCGACCAAATAGTAGAGATTCAGCAAAACTTATTGAAACAACTAATAAATTATGTAACTATTATAATGCTGAGTTTACACTATTGCATGTTGTTCCTGCTAATATATCTAGTGATGAAGTAAATGATATCAAGCAAAAAGCTAATGATTTACTTAAGGGAACTAAGGGAGTATTAATGCTTGTACCTTCAGAAAACCCTATAGATACTGTTTCTGATTTAACAGCTGAAAACGATTTATTAGTTATTGGTACACCTAGAAAAGATACTTGGTCAACTATGCTATTTGGTACAGGAAAAGATAAGTTTGCTGTAAATTCAGCATGTTCTGTACTAAGGCTTACGATTAAGGATTAGATTACTCAATAACTATTTTCTTCTCAACAGTTCCATCATCATACCTATAAAACAAAGGTAAATTATTTATATAATTAGTTTCTTTACCAAGTGCATCTGTAATTCTAACTAATTGTTTTTTACTATTTCTATCCTCAAAAGCACTAGCAAAATCAACAATAAGAAATACAGTATCAGTAACACAACCTAAAGCATCTGTTGAAATAAAATAATATTGACCATTTAAAGTAGGGTTTATTGCTATTAACCCACCATTATTATTGCTTGATGTTAAGATTAATCCATTAGGCCCAAAAAACTGATAAACATAAGGCTGTATTCCTCCATTAGAACTTACATTTAACAGTATTCCACTAACCATTATATTTCCTACAGGATTAGAAATAGTTAAATCAGTTATTATAATACTATCACACAAATAATTAGTTAATAAACTATCATAATATACCCCAGTAATTGTATAGGTATTGCTTCCGACTACAATACTATCATTTCCACATAAGTTTATTGTGTTATAAGCTGTGTTAGAAGGTAAAATAAGTAGAGTAGTGAAAACTGTACTATCGCAACTATTACTTCCTGTAAAGACATTCATATAAATACCGGCTGAAGTATAAACTGATTGCCCTATACTAATACTTTCTCCATCACAAATAGTAAATGACTGATTATATACTACGTCAGGAAGTACTATAATAGTAGTGTTAATCGAACTATCACATCCGTTTTGGGAAAATAGTACATCATTATAAGTTCCATTCTGATTATAATAATTAGCTCCAACCTGTACTCCATCATCAGGACAAATACTGAAAGTCTGATTAACAGTTACATTTTGTTTAACAAATAAATAGGTCGTTATTGTGCTATCACAAGATGTACTTGAAATTAAAATATCAGTATATACCCCACTAATATTATACTGATTATTCCCAACAAATATACTTTGACCATTACAGATAGTATCATAATTACCAATAGCTATATTAGGATTTACAGTAAGGCTTGTATAAACAATACTATCACAACCATATGTAGTCTGTAAAGTATCAGTATAGTTACCTGGAGAATTATAAATAGAATTACCAATAACATAAATAGAATTATTACAGATACTTATACTTTGATTATTGATAATATTTAAGGTATTACATGGAGGATATAGATTTACGTCTTGTACTAACATTTGCCCATTATTCAACAAAATCGTTATTGTGTCAGAAGTGTACCCTAATGCTGAAAATACTAATTGATAAATACCGGAATTTACTATTGCTGATTGATAATAACCTAATAAGTTAGCTGTTTCAGTAGTTGCTGTTGTTAGTATTTCTATACCTGCATTTGCAATAGGAAAACCCGTAATTCCATCATAGATAATCCCCTGTAAATAGCAGGCTTGCTGAAAATTACGACCATAAATCAAAAGTCTTCCTTGTCCGCTAGCACTACTATTAATGTCAGATGAAATTATATTTCCTGAAGGTAAATAAGGATAAGTTCCCCAACAACCATCAAAGCCATTTCCACTACCAGAATACGAATCATAGTATGCTACCTGAATCATATAGTTTGGATGCGTAATATCGTGTACGGTTGTTCCATCACGATAATAAGAGGTAATTAAAAAATTTCCATCCACAAAAGTATTGTGAGGAATAGAATTAGAACCAGGATTAGATTGTATTCTATCCAGTTCCTGTATATTGTTTATGTCAGAAATGTCATAGGCTGCTAGATAAGCATCTGGTTTTTCATCAGTGGTAAAAACATAATTACCATCATTACTTACCCACGCATTATGCGTAAAAGCATTAGGAGTTGCATGAGATCCAATCGTAACAGGATTTAATTTATCACTAACATCAACTACATACATCTTGCCGTCATAGACACATCCAGCATACATAGTATCCCCTCTAACCATTCCATCATGAATATATTCATCACTCCACTCTCCCAAATAAATAGGATTAATGGGATTAACTGCTACGTCTAGGAATATAGCGCCTCCATTCGCCACATAAGATCCATTATTTTTTGCTCCAAAGATATATGCAATTCCATTTTCATCAATAAAAATATCATGAGCACTTGTAAAAGAAACATTAGCGCCATTATTATTTGCAAACTGGTTAACATGAACATATGTATTTCCTGTCATATCAGTTAAATCAACAATTAAAAGTCCAGCATTAGCTTCTGTTGTAACATAAGCGTAATTTCCCCAGGTCTTAACATCTCTCCAAGTTGAATTAACATCAGAAATAAAGAATTCCTCTAATGGAGATAATGGATTAGTTACATTTACAACTGAGAAACCACTACGCAAACCAACCAATGCAAATTCGTTACCTGTGCTATCCACCCATCCCCAAATATCATTCCCTTGAGTTGTAGGATAGTTGTACGTTCCCAATAAATTCATATTCATACTGTTTTGTGCTGAAATTATTATAGGAAATAATAATAATAACATAGAAAATAACTTTTTCATATAATATATTTGGGTGATAGTTTATAAATTATTATAATATGTAATAATCCAATTAATTGTACAAATAAAATATAAAAAGGCCAATTGCCTATTATTAATGGGTTATTTACATCTGGTTTAGACACTAAGAACATATAATTCGTATCAAGAATTAAATTAAGTGCGAAAACAACTAAGAATACAATTTGTGCTCTAAGGAAAGTTTTCCACCAACTAAATATTCTTAATTTATAATTCATTATAAACATTAAATACAAAGGCACTAATATCAAACTTCCATGCATAAAATAATATTCAAATATATGCCAGTTACTTGAACCCCAAATAAGTTCAGGGGTTATAATAGCATTTAATGCTGAGGGCATAGCCAAAAGTAGAGTCCACTCATACATCCACTGTGTTTTATTCAATAAAACTAAAATGCATATAAAGTAAGATATATTACATAAATGTAGTGGAAGAAAATCTTGAATTGTCCAATCACCAATAATTATAGAAAATATATTACTAGCCACATAAATAATAATAGCAAAATAGGCAAAATAGACACTTACTTTTTCTTTAAATTCAATTGATTTATTTTTTAAAGATAGAATGACTAAACTAATTACTACAAAGCAACTTACTATCCCCTTCCACCATAAAGGAGATAAAGGCTCAATTAAATCGCTTATTAACATAATTTATCTTAAAATTAATTTCTTATTTATTGTTGATAATGATGTTTCTATTCTTATCAAATAAACTGACTTAGCTAATTTATTAAGGTTTATTTTCTTTTTATATAAACCTGAAAAATGTATTAGTTTCTCTTCAAAAACTATCTCACTTAATACATTTAATATACTAATTGTAAGATCACCATTTTTAATACTTTCAAAGCTTATTACTACTAAACCATCAGTTGGATTTGGAAAAATACTAATATTAGATAATTCACTTTCTGAAATTGATGTAGAAAAGCATTCTGCTTGACAAGCAAGTATAGAACTATAAATTCCATTTCCATTACCTGGATCAATACAGTTACCTTGACCATCACAATCGTATGTTACTGGTATAACACAATTTGTTTGACAGGCATTAAGTGAAGAATATGATCCATTTCCATTACCAGGGTCAGAACAGTTACCCTGACCATCACAATCATAAGTTACTGGTATAATACAATTTGTTTGACAGGCATTAAGTGAAGTATATGATCCATTTCCATTACCAGGGTCAGAACAGTTACCCTGACCATCACAATCGTA
>Ga0307999_1000224_pt1 | contig 16201 bp, 15 predicted proteins | sample Neamet1_FD_203158 | JGI IMG/M metagenome (GOLD analysis project Ga0307999, IMG submission 203158) | Marine microbial communities from water near the shore, Antarctic Ocean - #1 | ecosystem: Environmental > Aquatic > Marine > Unclassified | place: Southern Ocean | collected 2014-06-04 | reverse complement strand
TTATTATGAAAATGAGGAAAATTAATTGTTAAATAATGATTTAAAGTAGAGTCCCAAATTTATTGGTATTTTTCTTTTTATAATCCTTTTAATTTCATCAATTTTGCAAAAAATTTAAAAGCATGAGTAATAAAAAAGGTAGACCCGCAAATAAAATACAAGATTTACAGTTTTTTGGTGAGTTTGGAGGAGTAAATCCATCCATAGCAGATTCATCAACATTTACCTATTTAGCAGGAAAAACTATGGGAGATGTTTTTGAAGGAACACAAGAAGGATGTTACCTTTATTCTCGTCATACAAACCCATCTACATCTTATTTAGGGCAAGCAATTGCCAGTATGGAGTATACTAAAGGTGCTATCCTTTCAGCATCAGGCATGGGAGCTATTACTACAACTCTTTTGCAATTATGTAGTGCTGGAGATGAAATAATCAGTAGTCGTACAATTTATGGAGGTACTTATGCTTTTATGAAAAACTATTTACCAAAGTTTAACATTAAAACAACTTTTGTAAATACAACTAAACTTGAAGAAATTGAAGCAGCAATTACTAAAAACACAAAAGTAATTTATTGCGAAACTATGAGTAACCCTTTACTTGAGGTTTCTGACATTAATGCAATTTCTGTGGTAGCTAAGAAACATGGAATCAAATTTGTGGTTGACAATACTTTTACTCCAATGATTTTTTCTCCTTCAAAAATGGGTGCTGATGTTGTTATTCATTCTTTAACAAAGTTTATTAATGGTACTTCTGACACGGTTGGTGGAGTTGTTTGTTCTGATGAAGAGTTTATCGGCAGTATGATTGATGTAAATTCAGGAAGTGCTATGTTACTTGGTCCTGTAATGGATGCAATGCGTGCAGCAAGTATTCTTAAAAATATCCGTACGCTTCACTTAAGAATGAAAAAACATTCTGAAAATGCAATGTACTTAGCAAATGCTTTCAAAAAAGACGGTCTTAGAGTAATTTACCCTGGATTAGAAGAACACCCTCAACATGAGATGATGAAAAATTGCATGAATGATGGTTTTGGTTTTGGTGGTATGTTTGTTATAGACACTAAAACGAAAGAAAAAGGCAATGCATTTATGGAAGAAATGCAAAACAATAACTTAGGTTATTTAGCAGTAAGTTTAGGCTTCTACAAAACATTATTCTCAGCACCGGGATTATCTACTTCATCTGAAATTCCAGAAGAAGAAAGAAATACAATGGGACTTTCTGATGGTTTAGTACGTATTTCAATTGGATTGGATAATGATATTGAAAGAACCTATAACACAATGGTTGACTGTATGAAAAAAGTAGGCATCCTCTAACAAATACTTTTTTATCTTTACCATCCTAATTTTAAATTTTTAAGATGACTGATAAGAAGATTCCTTATTTACTAGCTTTATCTCCAATTCTATTTTTAATAGTATTGCTTTCCTTTAATGTAATAATGTATGATGACGTGCTAGGAGGAGCAAATCAGTTAGCCCTATTATTTTCAGGAGCAGTAGCCGCTATAATTGGAATTTATTACGGAAGTAAATGGGAGAATATCATGGAAGGAATTGGCAACAGTATCAAATCTATAGTTCCTGCAATTATTATGCTTTTACTGATTGGTTCTCTAGCCGGTACTTGGTTAATTTCAGGAGTTATCCCAACAATGATTTATTATGGATTACAAGTTCTTAACCCTACAATTTTCTTATTTGCTACTGCTATAATAACGGCTATTGTATCACTTGTAACCGGGAGCTCATGGAGTACCATAGCAACAATAGGAATAGCCCTCTTAGGAATTGGGACTGCAATTGGCTTACCAGTAGGATTGATAGGAGGAGCTATCATTTCAGGAGCATATTTTGGAGATAAAATGTCACCACTTTCAGATACAACCAATATGGCAGCAGCTCTAAGTGGAGTTGATTTGTTTGACCATATAAAATACATGATGTATACAACTGTACCCTCCTTTATCATCACTTTAATTTTATTTTTAGGAATAGGATTTTATTTTACTTCCGACATTTCATCAGGGCAAATTGATGAAGCGTTAGGAATTATTGCTCATAAATTCACGATTACTCCTTGGTTACTTTTAGTCCCTATATCAGTCATAGTTATGGTAATAAAAAAGATACCTGCAATACCAGCTTTATTTTTCGGAACTTTATTAGGAGGGGTATTTGCCATCCTTTTTCAGCCAGAAATAGTGAATGAAGTTTCAGGAACATCAGTTAGCTCTATTAGCTCATACTATATAGGTGTACTTAATGCCATGATTGGAGACATTAATTTCACTACTATAAACACAAGTATTAATGACGTGTTTAATATTGCAGAAGCAGACAGAAGTGATTTGCTAAAATCAGGAGGAATGTACGGTATGTTAAACACGGTACTTCTTATGTTTTGCGCCATGACTTTTAGTGGTGCAATTGAATCAACAGGATTATTAAGTAAAATAGCAGAACCAATTGTAAAATACGCAAAAAATACAGGAAGCCTAATAGCAACTACTGCCTGTACTTGTATTTTCTTTAACATTACTACTTCCGATCAATACATGAGTATTGTAGTACCAGGACGTATGTTTGCTGACACTTATAAAGAAAAAGGTTTAGCCCCTGAAAACCTAAGTCGAACGCTAGAAGATAGCGGGACAGTAACTTCAGTTCTTATTCCTTGGAACTCTTGCGGAGCTACACAATCAGCAGTATTGGGAGTAGCAACCTTAACTTATTTACCTTTCTGTTTTTTCAATCTTATTTCGCCACTGATGACAATTGCTTATGGTTATTTTGGAATTAAAATTAAGAAAATCCATTCTGCTTAAAAAAATAATCCTTAATTAAAAAGGTCTTTTAGTTTTTCAATTACGTAATCAATTTCCTCTTTTGTATTGTATTTACTAAACGAAAAACGAACTCCAGGACGAGTACTATCAGGTGGAATAGCCAAAAGCACATGAGATCAAATATTACTACCTGAAGAACAGGCAGAACCACCACTACAAGCAATACCCATAATATCTAGGTATAAGTAACTATTACGCATAAGCAAAACTAAATTCCGAACACATAAAATAAAACTACTATAAGGTAAATCAAAACTCCTAGTACACAAAACACCCAATACTCTTTTGCTTTTAGTTTAAAATCTAGAAACTAACAACTAATTACTATCTTTGCTCTATGAAACAATGGAAAGAAATTATTGAAGCAGCTTGGGAGAACCGGGAATTATTAAAAGATAATCCTACTCAGGATTGCATACGCACTATTATTGAAGAAATTGATGAAGGGCGTTTGCGTACTGCCGAACCTACCAATAATGGCTGGAAAGTTAATGATTGGGTAAAAAAAGCCGTTATACTTTATTTTCCTATTCAAAAAATGGAAACCATTGAAATTGGCCCTTTGGAATTTCATGATAAAATGAAACTAAAAAGTGGCTATGCCAAGCTTGGTGTTCGGGTAGTACCCCATGCAGTAGCCCGTTATGGTGCCTATTTAGCACCTGGTGTTATTATGATGCCCTCTTATGTAAACATTGGTGCTTATGTGGATAGCGGAACTATGGTGGACACTTGGGCAACTGTAGGTTCATGTGCTCAAATTGGTAAAAATGTACACATTTCTGGTGGTGTTGGTATTGGAGGCGTACTCGAACCCGTACAAGCTTCCCCCGTTATCATTGAAGATGATGCATTTATCGGTTCTCGATCAATAATAGTTGAAGGAGTAAGAATTGAAAAAGAAGCAGTACTTGGGGCTAATGTTGTGCTTACCGCCTCTACCAAAATTATTGATGTCAGTGGCGAAACTCCAATAGAATACAAAGGAATTATTCCTAGCCGTTCAGTAGTAATTCCTGGCACTTACAACAAAGAATTTCCTGCCGGAAATTATGGTGTACCTTGTGCGCTTATTATTGGTAAGCGTAAGGAAAGTACCAATAAAAAAACATCATTGAATGATGCACTTAGAGAATATAAAATAGCTATATAATGAGAATAGGATTTGATGCAAAACGAGCGTTTTTAAACAATACCGGACTAGGGAACTACTCCCGTGACACTATTCGTGTACTTTCTAATTTTTATGCGGATAATAAATATTTCCTTTACACGCCAAAGGAAAAAGAAAATAGTCGTTTAGCTTTTTTAAATGACAGGAAGAATACATTTGTTCGTACACCACTATCATTACTTAATAAAGCTTTAAAATCATATTGGAGAAGCAAGAGTATTGTCCGTGATTTATTAATTAATAAAATAAATATCTATCATGGTTTAAGCCATGAACTTCCCATAGGGATTGAAAAAACAAATATCAAAACAGTAGTTACTATTCATGATTTGATTTTTATTCGTTACCCTAATTTATTCCGAACAATAGACAGGAAAATCTATTATAAAAAATTCAAATCAGCCTGCCAAAGGGCCGATAAAATAATTGCCATTAGCCAACAAACAAAACAAGACATCATTGATTTCTTTTTTATTGCTGAAGAAAAAATTGAAGTGGTTTATCAAGGATGTAATGCTATTTTTCATCATTCAATTGCCGATAACACAAAACAAGCAGTACAAGAAAAATATAATGTACCAAAGGATTACTTGCTTAGCGTTGGTAGTATTGAAGAGCGAAAAAACTTACTTACTATATTAAAAGTTTTGAAAGAACTTCCTAATCAAAAACTAGTTGTTATCGGAAACGGAAAAGCTTACAAGATAAAATGCTTACGTTTTATTTCCAAGCACAATCTATCCAATAGAGTGCTGTTTTTATCTGACTTAAACTTACATGAAATGGCCGCTATTTATCAAAATGCACAAATGCTTATTTACCCTTCGATTTTTGAAGGCTTTGGCATTCCTATTTTAGAAGCTTTATTTTCTAAAACTCCAGTTATAACATCTAATGAAGGGTGTTTTACTGAAGCAGGAGGCACTGCTACAAAATACATCAATCCGCTTTCTGTTGAGCAAATGAAAGAGGCTATTCTTGAAATCCTAAACTCAAAGGAATTACAAGAAAAAATGAAAACAAAAGGTTTAGAACACGCTCAAAATTTTACGGACGATAAAATAGCGGATAACTTAATGAAGGTATATACTACCTTATAAGATGAAAACCAGTTTAGTAATTGCTACTTATAATTGGCCAGAAGCCCTGGAATTAATATTATTAAGCCTACTTAAACAAAGTGTTTTACCGAATGAAATACTTATTGCTGATGATGGATCAACTAAAGAAACTAAACAATTAATTGAACGCTATTCAAGCCATTTCAAATCAGGAATAAAACATATTTGGCAGAAAGATGACGGGTTTCAAAAAACGAGTATTCTTAACAAATCAATTGCTAAAGCCAGTGGAGAATATATCATTCAAATTGATGGTGATATAATCATTCATACTCACTTTGTTAAGGATCATGTTCAAATGGCTAAAAAAGATTTTTTCATACATGGAAGCAGAACATTTTTAAATGAAAAAACAACCCATAATTCCATTGCAAATTCAATAATTAATTTTTCCGTTTTTAGTCCTGGAATAACAAATCGATTTAACAGTTTACATTCTCTATTTTTGTCTAAAATTTTAAGCATTAAAAATAATAATTTGAATGGAACAAGAGGCTGCAACTTCTCCTTCTGGAAACAAGATTTTATTAAAGTAAATGGGTACAATGAAGATATGACTGGATGGGGAAAAGAAGACACTGAACTTTCAGTAAGGTTAATGAATAGTGGCTTACAAAAACTCAAACTAAAATGCTTAGCAGTTTGTTATCATTTACATCATAAAATATCGTCCAAGGAAGGATTAAATATTAACAATTCTATCTTATCCCTAGTTATTAAAGAAAAAAGAGAGATTTGCATTAATGGAATCAGCAAATATGCAAACTGAAATAGATAAAGCATTAGCAACATTAAAACAGGGAGGGATCATCCTATACCCTAGCGACACTATGTGGGGAATTGGTTGTGACGCAACAAATACTGATGCAATAACAAAAATATTTAAACTTAAAGAAAGAGTAGATAGCAAAGCTCTCATTTCATTAGTAGCTAATAAACAACAACTTAAATCTATTACTGAAATTATCCCTGATTTGGATATTACATCAGTCCCAACAACTATTGTTTACCCTAATGTAAAAGGACTAGGTAAAAACCTTTTAGCAGAAAATGGTTCCGCAGCAATCCGTATTGTTCAAGATAAATTTTGTCAAAAACTCATTCTTTTATTTGGAAAAGCAATTGTTTCCACTTCAGCAAACATTAGTGGAGAAATGGCGCCAAAACAATTTTCAGAAATTTCGGGGAAAATAAAAAACAATGTTGATTATATCGTAAATTTACGCCAAAATGAACTAATGTCAAACCCTTCATCTATCCTAATGATAAATGAAGACACTAGCATTACAAAAATTAGATAGTGAATTACTCTTCTGCATTAGATAACCCAATTTTTAAAACCATACAACTGGCAAGTGATGAGTTAAATTACCCTACCTATGTAGTTGGTGGTTGGGTGCGTGATTTGTTAATAGACAGAAGACAAGAAAAAACAGATATTGATTTTGTTTGTATTGGAAGCGGAATAAAACTAGCAGAAAAAGTAAGCTCTCTGTTAGGAAACAAAGCTACTTTTAAAGTGTTCAAAAACTTTGGTACAGCCATGATTCATTACAGGGGAGAAGATTATGAATTTGTAGGTGCTCGAAAAGAATCCTATCGTTCAGATTCCCGAAAACCAATAGTTGAAGATGGCACCTTAGAGGATGACCAGAACAGAAGAGATTTTACCATTAACACAATGGCAATCCAACTAAATGCAAACAGTTATGGCACATTAATTGATCCTTTTAATGGAAAAAAAGATTTAAAAAATAAAATTATTCGTACTCCATTAAATCCTGACATTACTTATTCTGATGATCCATTAAGAATGATGCGAGCAGTACGTTTCGCCTCTCAATTGGATTTTTTAATAGAAGAACAATCATTAAAATCAATTTTAGATAATACTGAACGCTTAAGCATAATTTCTCAAGAAAGAATTACTGAAGAACTTAATAAAATCATACTATCAACCACTCCATCAAAAGGGTTTAAATTATTATTCGACACTCAATTATTGCATCAATTTTTCCCTTTAATGTGTAAGTTGCAAGGAGTAGAATTGATTGGTAAATACGGACACAAAGATAATTTTTATCACACCCTTGAAGTACTGGACAACATTAGCAAAAACACCAATAACCTCTGGTTAAGATGGGCAGCAATACTACACGATATTGCAAAACCACAAACAAAAAAATATGAAGAAGGTAGTGGTTGGACTTTCCATGCACATGAGTTTTTTGGAGGGAAATTGGTTCCTAAAATTTTTAGAGAACTAAAGTTACCGCTTAACGAAAAAATGAAGTATGTGCAAAAATTAGTAACTCTTCATTTGCGACCTATCATTTTAGCAAAAGATATAGTTACCGATTCTGCCATAAGGCGTTTACTCTTTGATGCAGCAGATGATATAGATGATTTGATGACACTATGTGATGCTGATATTACTTCAAAAAATGAAAAGAAAGTAAAAAAGTATCTGAAAAATTTTCAGCTAGTAAGAAGAAAGCTAAAAGAAGTAGAGGAAAAAGATCAAATACGAAACTTTCAACCTCCTGTTGATGGTAAGGAAATAATGGATTTATTTTCCATTAAAGCTGGACGAGAAATTGGAATCCTAAAAAATGCAATAAAAGATGCAATACTTGATGGAACAGTTAAAAATGATAAAGAAGAAGCATTAGCATTCATCATAAAAAAAGCAAAAGAATTAAATTTACAACCAGTAAAATGAAAAGCATAATACAAGTACATTTAGAATACAAAAAAGATGTAATTCGCGATATTGAAATTAACTCTACTAGTGACTTAGAAGAGTTACACAAGGCTATTGTCAGTGCCTTTGAGCTAGATAAAAATGAACTAGCTTCTTTTTACATAACTAATGATGAATTTGAATTATTACAAGAAATTCCTCTTTTTAGTGTAGAGGATAAGGAAAATTCTATGCTAGGAATGTCTGATATTATTCTTTCTTCTATCCTAAAAGAAAAGGGCACTCAATTACTTTATGTTTATGATTTTATGAAAATGTGGCGATTCTTGATTACACTTACTGAAATAACTGAAGATGAAATAACTACTTCAAAATGCATTAAGTCAGTAGGAATTATTCCAGAAGAAGCGCCTGAAATTAGCTTTAAAGCTGAGAAAGAATTTGATCCTTTTGATGAAGCCTTTGATGATTTTGATGAATTTAAAGAGTATGAAGAAGAATACTAAGAAAATAATAATAATAATTGTTGGCCCTACGGCAGTTGGGAAAACAGCACTAAGCATTGAGCTTGCAAATGGGTTAAATACTGAAATAATTTCATGCGACTCAAGGCAATTTTATAAAGAATTAAAAATTGGTTCCGCACCACCCAACGCTAAAGAACTAGGAGCAGCAAAACACCATTTCATTCATCATTTATCAGTAACAGAAGATTATAATGCTGGAGAATTTGAAATAAATGCAATTGCTAAAATAAAAGAACTTCATAAAACAAAAGATACTATTATTGTTGTGGGAGGTTCGGGATTATATGTTGATGCAATTTGTAAAGGATTTGACAAAATGCCTGAAATTCCTGATCAAATAAGAATAAAAATTAATTCAAAATTAAAAGAAAAAGGAATAGTTTGGCTACAAGAAGAAGTTAAAAAAGTAGACCCTAACTTTTATGCTGCTTGTGATCAGCAAAATCCTCAACGGTTATTACGAGCTTTAGAAATATTTATAGCTACAGGTGAAACCTTTTCCTCTTACAAGTCAGCAACACCAAAAGAACGACCTTTTGAAATTATTAAAATTGGGTTGACAACTGAAAGAGAAACACTATATAAAAGAATAAATACACGTGTAGATAAAATGCTAGAAAACGGACTACTTGAAGAAGTGGAATTACTTATCCCTTTTCAGCAGAAAAACTCATTACAAACTGTTGGATATAAAGAGATATTTGCTTTTTACAATAATGAATGTACTCTTGAAAAAGCAGTAGAAAATATTAAGCAAAATACGAGAAGGTTTGCAAAGCGTCAGCTCACTTGGTTCCGAAAAGATAAAAATACAACATGGTTTGAGCCTAATCAGATAAGTGAGATAAAAACGTTTATCGGATTATAATCACACTTCCTTTTATTGCATCAAAATCATGCCCAATATCAATATGATAAAAGTATGCACCTTCAGTAACATCATTTCCATTTTCATTCTTACCATCCCAAGGTTTAGAATAACCAACAGATTTGAAAAGCAATCTACCATATCTACCATATATTCTTATCTCAGAATCACTATACAAGAAAGTATTTTCTAGATTCCAAGTATCATTTATATTATCTCCATTAGGAGTAAAAACATTTGGAACACAATCAGCACTTATAGTTACAATTACAAAAGAAGTATCCTCAGTACAAGCATTATTATCCATTATGGTAACAGTATAGTTTCCTGGACTTAAACTCAAATTAATTGAATTTTCTGTACTTCCATTCGACCAAGCATAAGTATAAGGCGCAGTGCCTCCAATTGCATCAGCAGTTATATCTACATCCAAATTTTCCAAATTACATTCAATAATAAACTCAGCAGGATCTAAAGTAATTAACAAAGGGTCAATATCAAAATCGGCTCGAACAACACAACCATCATTATCTGTCACTTCCACCCAATGTGCACCCGGACAAATATTAGCATCTGCTAAAATTTCAGCATTATCCCAAAAATAACTATACGGAGGATTTCCCCATAAATTTGAATCAGGTAAAACTGTTGTTATAGCTTCATCAACTATACCATTCGGCAAGTAATAAGTAGCTATTAACGTGTCAATTACTGAACAATTAGTCGTATTATCAGTAGTGGTAACAAAATAAGTACCTTCACATAAATTGGAAGTTATTGAATCTGTACTAATAACATTACCAATAATATCAACCCACTCATAAGAAAACGGTCCTCCTGTTGAAGTAAAGTCTATTTCAATTGAGCTAATATGAGTTGTATTATCATAAATTAGAGCTGTTACTAGTTCAAAAGGCAATAAAGCAAAATCAACTGTATCAGAATTCCCACAAGAATCTATTGCAATCACCCAAATATTCCCAAATAATGAATCAACATAGCTAGTAGTATCTCCTGTACTCCACAAATAACTAATAGGCAATGAACCACCTGAAGTAGTAATATTGGCATCTCCTCCATTATCACAAGTAGGATTATTATAATCAACTTGCTGAATACTAAAAGCGTTGGGTTCTGAAATAATCAAAGGAATATTATTACTAATACAGCCATTTAAATCTTTTACTTGACATGAATAAGTCCCTGAAGAAATTACTCTTTGTGCATCTGTATTTCCATCATTCCACAATATATCAAAAGGACCAGTTCCTCCTGAAATTAGAATATCAACTACAGTAAATTCCCCACTACATAATAAAGGATTAATATAATTTGCGAATGAAAAGCTCAACAATTCTGGCTCATTCAATGTGAAGTGAATAGTGTCTGTACATAAAATTGAGTCAATAACTACTAAACTATATATTCCAACAGATAAACCATAAATAGAATCAGAAATTCCAGTTCCATTTAACCAATAATAAGTTAATGAACCTGTTCCACCCGTTACATTTACCTTAATAGCTCCATCAGAAAAACCATTACATGATGGTGAATACAAAATTGGGTTAGCAGAAAAATCTAAAGATTGTTCTACAATAAAATCTTGGATTAAGGTACATCCTAAACTATCTACTATTAAAGCAGTATAAGTTCCTGCACTTAAAGTTGATATGCTTGTAATATCAGGAGGGAAAACTCCACCCCATTGAATAGAATAAGGTAAATTTCCTCCATAAATAGAATCAATACTGATACCTCCTGAAGCATCTCCATAGCATAATACATGCTGAATACTATCATATAACTCAATTTCATATTGCGCAGAACAAGTTACAGTAATTGTATCGTAACAACCAAACAAGGAATCCTCTATAATAATATCATAATCTCCTGCCGAGACATCAATTGTATCATTACCATAATTTAAAAAGTAATAAGTAATGTTCTGATTACCGCCAATAATACTGTCAATTATAAACTCAACAGTGTCTGAAGCACAAATTAAAGGGTAAGTAACTGAAGTATAAGGAATATAAGCATCAGGTTCTTGCACATTAATTGTATCTGTCATTACACAACCATTTGAATCAACAGCTGAAAAAATATAACTACCGGCAACTAAATTACTAATCAAAATAGAATCTGGATAAAACTCTTGCATATTAACTGAAAAAGAAGAATGTGTAAAATTTGAAGAAACTCCTGAAGAATCAGAAAATGAAATAGTATCATTATTTAAAGTTAAATAATACAAATATTTATGTGTTTGCATTATTTTTTTACCACCTATAACTTTTAAAAAAACACTTGCAATAGTATCTCCATTACATTTGTTTTTCTTTACAAAGTAGGATGTATCAACCCTAAATTGCTGAGGATTTTTAAATTCTGTAAAATCAATAGAATCAGAACACCCAACAGCATCCGTAACAATAGTTTTATACCAGCCAGCAGAAGCACCTATAAGATTCTCATTAGTATCAGACAGTAGAATAGTATTCAAGCCTGTAGAATCATCAGCAAAATACCATTTATAAACATAATATTCATCCCCATCAAGCGTACCATTTACTACTACACTATTATTAGGATCAAATTTTACACCACCATATACTGGTCTTTTTATAGTTCCGGAAGAATCACCATAACAAAGAATAGGTTCTTGACCTTGGCCAATAGTAATTGGGCATGAAACTGCAAATGAATCTATATACTGATTTAATCCATTATTATAATAAAATTCAACTTTATATAACCCACATTCAGTAGTAGAAAGAGAATCGCCAAGAGAATTTACCGTTATTGAAGGAAAAGAATCAATAGTGGTCCAGTTATTATTACCCTTAAACTGCCATTCAATTAACAAAATTGTTGATGTAGAGTCTAAAACAACATAACCATAAGGTGTAGAACAATCTATACCTTGAACAGATGAAGAATATATTTGTGCATTAGCTTTAATCACAGATACTATACAAAAAATGAAAATAAAGATTCTATTCATGTTTGAGAATTTTAATGGCAAATATACCTAAATAAATTAACTAGATAGCTTATTAAAATCAAGTACCAAACCTGATTCAGCTAAATAAGTGTTCTTAAAAGTACCTTTAGCTTCAATAAGCAGCTCATCAAGGTTTTTGTACCTTTGTGAAAAATGACCAATTAATAAGTTTTTAACTGCTGAATTTTTAGCAAGTGTAGCTGCTTCATAAGTTGTTGAATGTCCTGTTTCTTTTGCTCGATCTGCCAAATCTTTTTTAAAAGTAGCCTCATGATACAATAAATCAAATCCCTTAATTTTATCAATTAAAGCTTCATTATAAATGGTATCTGTACAAAAAGCATAAGAATGAGCTAGAGAGTTCTCAATCGTCATCTCATTATTCTTTATAATCTCACCACTATCAGCTATCCAATCAGCCCCTTCTTTTATTCCATTGTATTTATCAAATGGAATATTATATTGTTCAACTTTGTCTTTAATAATTTTTCTCTTACTCTTTTTTTCTTTAAAGATAAAACCAGAGCACTTAATGGTGTGATTAAGAATTACATTACTAATACTTATTTTTTCATCTTCATACAGCATCTGTTCATTAGTTTCAGAAATAGGATGAAAAAATAAAGGATAATTAAGTTCAGTATTAGAAGCCGATAATTGCAAATCGATAATTGCTTTTAACTCCTGATGTGCATAAATATGTAAGTCTTTATTTCTACCTAAAAGGTGCATACTACTAATCAAACCGATTAAACCAAAATAATGATCGCCATGCAAGTGACTAATAAAAATATGATTTATTCTTTGGAAATTTAATTGATATTCTTTTAACCTAACTTGCGTTCCCTCTCCACAATCAATTAAAAAAAAACGCTCATTTGCATTTAGCAATTGAGCGGTTGGATGTCTTTCTACTGTAGGTACAGCTGAGTTACAACCTAAAATGGTAAGTTTAAATGACATTAATTAGCAATAATCATTCTTTTAGATACGATTTGAACACCATTATTAATAGAGTATAAATACATACCATTAGCATAATCATTAGCAGATACTTCAATATCATTTACCCCACGACTAGCAGCTATATGCTTTTCTTCTATCTTTTCACCTAAATAATTGAAGACTGTAAAAACTACATCAGCTGAATTCCCTGAAATAAATTGAATTTTAGCATTATTATTCACTGGATTAGGAAAAACATCTTTCAGTTCAAAAGTAAAGTCATGAAATTGATTAATAACAGAAGTCGCATTAGTAACATTAATATAATAATAATCCACAACATCATCTTGAGTTATAGGAAATCCAATACCCGCATCAACTGTAGTAGTTGTATTCATAATAATTTGGTGAGAACCAATTTCTGAAATAGTAGGACTTGGAGATGAAAGGACTGCACAAGAAGTAGAACCTCCTGCAAAAATACAATTCGGAGCTGCACAATCATAAGAAAAACTTGGAGGCAGACCTGTAACACTTGTTAAAGCGATAGTTTGGACTGTTACTGAAAGTACAATACCATTGTAAAGAACTGAAGTATCCAAAGGTGAAATAATTGTAATCACTTCATTATAAGCCTGACCTACAATTGCATTAGATAAACCTGTAGCGCTATCAGGGTAAATTCCTGGAAGTGTAAATTGAGGATCGGGAGTACATTGCGCTTGAACTCCAATAAAAGCAAGAGCTAATGTAAGGGTAAGTAAGATTTTTTTCATATTTAATTAATTTTGATTTATAATTCTAATTGTCTTTCCATTTCATCCATTTCAATATAATCATAAGCTTCTTCCAGAGTAGGAACAATAGTTAGTTCATCATCAAAAGAAAATTCGCATACAATTATAAAAGAACCATTCATTTTTGAAATACTATTTGCAAATATAATAAATTTATCTTTAATATTTTCAGCTAAATCAGGAGTTACTCCTCTTAAATCGGCAATAAAGTGTTTAATTTCAGCAGTAATTTTTAAATCAGATAAATTATTTTCTTCTCCAAGTTTAAAAATTAGTGTTGTTTCTTGTAAATTCATTTAAATCTTAGTTTTTAATTTTACCTGCTAGCAAATACAATACTGCCATTCTTATAGCAACCCCATTTTCTACTTGATCAAGTATAATAGCATGTTTAGAATCAGCAACATCAGAACTTAACTCAACACCTCTATTTATAGGACCAGGATGCATAATTGTTATTTCTTTTTCTAAACTATCAAGTACTTCCTTATTTACACCATACACCATAGCATATTCTCGTAAGGAAGGGAAATAATTTACATCTTGTCTTTCTAACTGTATTCTTAACACATTAGCCACATCACACCACTCCAAAGCCTCTTTTAAATCAGAGAAATGAGTAACTCCTAATGCGTCAAGATGCTTAGGCATTAATGAAGAAGGTCCGCAAACTTTAACTTCAGCACCCAATTTCTGCAAGCAATAGATGTTTGAAAGCGCCACTCTAGAGTGGAGAATATCACCAATTATTACTACTTTTTTACCTGCAACTACACCATATTTTTCTCTAATTGAATAGGCATCTAATAAAGCCTGTGTAGGATGCTCGTGAGTTCCATCACCTGCATTTACAATTTTTGCATCAATATTTCTGGATAGAAAAACAGAAGCACCAGGATTAGGATGACGCATTACTACAATATCAACTTTCATAGCTAATATATTATTAACCGTATCCAATAATGTTTCTCCTTTAGTAACTGATGAAGATGCAGAAGCAAAATTAATTACATCAGCCGAAAGTCTTTTTTCAGCTAATTCGAAAGAAAGTTTAGTTCTAGTAGAGTTTTCAAAGAAAAGATTAGCAATCGTAATATCTCTTAATGAAGGTACTTTCTTAATAGGTTGATTAATAATCTTCTTGAAATTATCTGCGGTTTTAAAAATCAAATCTATATCTGATTTTATAAGGTATTTAATTCCTAATAAATGATCTACTGATAAATTACTCATTAATCTGATTTTACCATTAATATTCTATCCTTACCATTTACTTCTTTCCATTCCACAATTACTCGTTCGGAATCTATAGCATCTATTGTTCTTCCTACATAATTAGGTTGAATAGGCAAGTCTCTGCTAAACCTTCTGTCAATTAAAGTAAGTAGCTCAACAGAATTTGGTCTGCCAAATGCCATTAAAGCATCAATTGCTGAACGAATAGACCTACCAGTAAATAAGACATCATCAATTAAAACTACATTCTTACCTTCAAGCGATAAGTTCATATCCATAACTTCAGGAACAATTGGTTCGTCTCGCCTTCTTAAATCATCTCGATAGAACGAGATATCTAAACTTCCTGACTCAAGATTAGTAGTATTTAGTAATTGTTTTAATTTGGCGATTATTCTATTACTTAAGAATGTACCTCTTGGTTGAACACCAACAATAACAGTATTTTTAAAATCCCCATGATGTTCAATTAACTGCTGACACAATCTTTCAATTGTAATTTGAATATCCTTTTGATTTAATATTTGTCTTTCTCCAATCATTGCACTACAAAAATAGCAAAAAAAAAGCCCCAAATTAATGGGGCTTTAATTAATTATTCACCTTGCTCTAAGTCTTTCTTCAGAGCGGCCAAACTATCTAAATCACCTAAGGTTGACTGTTTTTTATCACCCTCAAGCTTCTTCATCACTTTCTTAGCTGATGAAGCAGATTTTTTTCTTTCTACTTCAAGCTCTGCTTTAAAGATTGCAGTATGAGAAACTAAAATCTTTTTGTTTTCTTTTGAAAATTCAAGAATTCTAAAAGACAATGTTTCTCCAACTGCAATTGATGAACCATCTTCCTTTTCAGTATGTCTTTTTGGAGCAAAAGCTTCAACTTCTTCAGAAAACGCAATTACAGCACCTTTATCAAATACTTCTTTTACAATACCTTCATAATCTTTCCCTTCACTGAAC
>Ga0307999_1000223_pt1 | contig 16207 bp, 15 predicted proteins | sample Neamet1_FD_203158 | JGI IMG/M metagenome (GOLD analysis project Ga0307999, IMG submission 203158) | Marine microbial communities from water near the shore, Antarctic Ocean - #1 | ecosystem: Environmental > Aquatic > Marine > Unclassified | place: Southern Ocean | collected 2014-06-04 | reverse complement strand
TTAAGAAACTCATAATCAAGGGTGGAGAGATTTTTTTCTCCTCCCTTTTTTCATGAACCCGAAAAGAATGAGGCAATCCCATTTGCAATATGTGTATGTGCTATGTATTCTTTTACTAGTGTGAAACGGGGGCAAGCAGACATCCTGCGAGGTTACGGCTATTGCCGGGGCTTTCGCGCGGACACCTGGCGAAGCACCGCCCAAGGGGGTGAGCCTCTCGTGTTTCTTCCTGATAGGGCTGGATTGAATGCCCCCCTTGATCAGTTTGGCTTGTATGCCCTCAACAAGGAACGCTCTCTCAGAGACCATAATCCCCCCGACAATATTGAAGATTCCAGTCTGATCGAGTGGACCCTGAAGCCCAGATGCAAGGAGTGGGGCGCTGCGACCTATCTCACTCAGGCTGGCGTCCTTCAGACCATTGGGCCCGGCATTTCAGTGAGAGCGGATACCTGCGCCATTCGCGCCTACAGTGAGGCAATGAGCGAAGGCAAGGTAAAGACCCGTGTCTGGTGCGAAGTGATTGTCCAGCGTCTTCCCGACCCTATCCGACCGGACTCCTCGGGGATTAATCCTGACCGGGAAAGTGAATTTTCAGGCTTCGGACGACGTTTCAAGATAAAGAGCTTTCGCTGGTTAAATACAGACGAGGTTTGAAATCTCCAAAATAGTTCCTTTATAAACTCTCAAACCTTTCGCTGGATTCCCCCCCCATCAATTTGCTAAACACAAGACGAACATGAAAAGACTCCTTTTAACCGCCCTCAGCGTGACCGCCTTATCCGGCCTTGCCACTGCCCAGGAAAACGACCCCCCGAAACACCTTCGCTTCATCGCTCTAGGTGAACTTCCTGTGTGGGAAGAGGAATTCAGAGAGGGAGTTCGGGTTCAGAAAGATAGCGCTCCGGGAGCTCTCCCTCCGAGCACTTTGACATACATCAGTCGCGGAAATGTAAAGAATCTCCGCCTCTCGCTTCGAACCGTTTCTGAATTAGTGACGTTCCCGGCCAGCTCCGAAGCGATGGTTTTGAAAACGGGAGGAGTCGCTGGAAAAGAGTGGATTAAGTCCCGCATGCCGGCTTCGACTCTCAGTTTGGGGGTGCTTTTTCGCGATAACGCCAACATGACCTGGGAAAAACCCAAAATGCTCATGCTTCGTGACGATGCTGATGCTTTTCCAGTGGGGCGAATGCGTTTCGTGAATGTTTCCGATAGTGTTGTGATTGTGCAAATGGCAGGCACGAAAGCATTTGGCCTGTCTCCAGGTAAAACGGCAATGAAGCCCGTGAAAGTGGGCTTGACCGCGATCAAAGTGGGCTACAAGACTGCCGATGGCGGCAGCAAGGCGATCTGGCAAAACAACGTGAAAGTTCGAAGAGGTGAGCGCGTGCAGTGCTTTTTTTACAAGGCCCAGGGTAAGAAACCTCGTGAAGCCGTGAAATTTACCACCATGCCCGAAACTATGCCTTCCTTGCCTCGAGCCCCTCGCCGGTAACATATCGGAATTTATAGATGGCGGGTCCGGATGGACAGGGATAGGCGTATGACTGTCATTTTCTGTAAAAACGGGAAGCCAAAGGCGGCAAATCCAGTCCTTGTTTTTGAGGAATCGGAGAAAATTCCCGCCCTCTCCAAACTTCCCAAGTCTGAAGGAAAATAGACCATACCAGCGAGATCCTTGACGGGGGTGGGCTTCCCTGCATAATGCCGCCGTTTTCCTGCCACACAGGTTTGGAGAACGCCCAACCCTAATATTTATTCCTAGGAAAGACTCATGGCAAATTATGCAATTAACGGATTCGGTCGTATCGGCCGGATGGTGCTTCGTTCAATGACCGACGACGAACTTAAGAAAGTCGTCGCCATCAACGATCTCACCGACAACAAGACCCTCGCCCACCTTCTCAAATACGACTCTTCGCAAGGCCAGTTTGCCCGCGAAGTGAGCTATGACGACGACTACATTATTGTCGATGGGCACAAGATTCACACTACTGCAGAGCGTGACCCCGCAAACCTTCCCTGGGCCGAATGGAATGCCGACGTCGTCCTTGAGTCGACCGGATTCTTCTGCAGCCGTGAAGGTTCCTCTAAGCACATCGCTGCCGGAGCCAAAAAAGTTCTCATCTCCGCTCCTGCGTCCGATCCCGATCTCACCATGTGCCTCGGAATCAATGATAACGAGTATGATGCGGCAAACCACCACATCGTCTCCAATGCTTCCTGCACCACCAACTGCTTGGCTCCTCTTGCCAAGATTCTCAATGATAAGTGGGGCGTTAAACGTGGCTTCATGAGCACCATTCACAGCTACACCGGTGACCAGAGTCTTCTTGATGCTCCTCACTCCGACCTTCGCCGCGCCCGCTCTGCTGCTGAGAACATCATTCCTTCCTCCACTGGTGCTGCTCGCGCGATTGGCCTCGTCATTCCTGAGCTCAATGGAAAGCTCAATGGTGGAGCCTTCCGCGTGCCAACTCCAACCGGTTCACTCACCGACCTCGTCGTTGAGCTGAATGCCGACACCACTGCCGAGGAAGTGAACGCAGCGTTCAAGGAAGCTGCCGAAGGTCCTCTCAAGGGAATTCTTCACTACAGCGAGATGCCTCTCGTCCTTCAGGACATCGTGGGTGATCCTCACAGCTCGATCTTCGACAGTGGCCTGACCACCGTCCTTGGCGGAAACATGGTGAAAGTCTGCTCATGGTATGACAACGAGTGGGGTTACTCTAACCGCGCCGCTGACGCCATGAAGATGCTCGGCGACTCTCTCTAGGATTCGACCCAGCTTATAAAAGTGTAAATCATTAAAGCCCCGATTGAGCGATCAGTCGGGGCTTTTTATCGAAGAACGAAGCTTTTTTATTGGACAGAACCGCCTCGCGGCGATAATTCCCGCTCGCACGCAAGTGTAATTACCCAACTCAATGGCAGCGTAGCTCAGGGGTAGAGCAGAGGACTCATAAGCCTTTTGTCGGTGGTTCAATTCCACCCGTTGCTACCACTTTCATGAAGCCCCTCTTACTGGAAACAGTGAGGGGGTTTTTTGTAGAGGCGTCGCAAGGCCCTCGCCGCTTGGCAGGCTGCGCAACGGTGGTTGAGAAGTGGAGGAGCGACCCCGGCACCTTTAAAAAAACTTACCTTCGCGGTCCTCCCATTGACGGCGTTTTTGTTTGGTGAGGCGTCCTTGGTCACCTTCCTTGCGGAACTGGCGGTTTTCTTTTTGGGCGAGGCGCCGTTTTTCGGCCTCGGCGAGGATCTCACTAGGGGTATGGTCGAGGTGGGCTTCGCGTGCGAGAGCAGCACTAACGCGTTTCTCGAGGAGTTGGACGACTTCGACGGTGCGTTTGTAGGTGTTGTCGGGTGAGGGGACCTCCAAAGTGTCGCCAATTTTTAGCGAAGTGCTGGGTTTGAGGTGTTTTCCGCCCCGTTTCACCTTGCCGGCGGAGCAATCGTGAGAGGCCTGACTTCGGGTTTTATACAGTCGGACGGACCAGAGCCATTTATCAAGGCGCATCGTTTTTGGCGAGTTTCTGGGGTGGGGGGATGAGGAGGACGATCTCGCCTTTGACTTTTCGTTCCGAGAAATACTCCTGAAGTTCCCGGGCGGAGCCATGGTGGAGAGTTTCGAAGGCTTTGCTGAGTTCCCGGGCGACACAGATGGGGGCGTCAGGCGCGAGCTCGGTGAGGATATCGAGAGTGGAAGGGAGACGATGGGGCGACTCGAAGAAGAGAGTTGTTTCGCTGGATTCAAGGGCGGCTTGAAGCTGCTTGCCTCGTTTGCCCTTTTTGACGTGGAGGAAGCCGTGGAAGGAAAAAGGGTGTGGAGGAAAACCGGAGGCTACGAGGGCGGTGGTGATGGCAGAAGGGCCGGGAAGAACGGTGAACTCGATCTCCTGATCACGGCAAGCTTTGAGAAAACGATGGCCGGGGTCGGAGAGGCAAGGAGTTCCCGCGTCGGAGATGATGGCAATTTTAGTTCCGTTACGAGCTCGCTCGATGAGTTCAGGGATGCGGTGCTGCTCGTTGTGGTCGTGCAGCGAGATGAGGGGACGCGAGATTTCGAGGTGGTTGAGGAGGCGAAGTGAATGGCGGGTATCCTCACAGGCGATCAGGTCGGCTTTGCGGAGGGTCTCGATGGCGCGCAGGGTGATGTCGCCAAGGTTGCCGATGGGAGTCGGGACGAAGGTGACCTTGGGCTCGGGAGGCTCGTGTTTAGATGCCATCGGCAAGGCGGGCGATGATGAATTGGGTAGCGCGCTGGAGGGCGTCGGGCAGAGCATTGACGCGGGCGGTCTGCAGGTTGTCGTCGACGAAGAGTCGGGTGTTGCCACGGGCTTTTCCTGATTCGAGAACGATACCGGGACGATTGTTGTCGATGAGTTGGTAGGACAATTTGACTTCGAGTCGTAGTTCCTCGGAGCGAAGGACATCGACAGTGGATGAACGAATCTGTTTGTAGGTCAGGTTCTCAAGCAAGATCAACAGGGTTGCATCAGATTTTCCGCCAATGATCCCGAGGCGATAGGTGCCATCTTGAACAAGGGCATCGACCATGGAATTGGTTGTGAGGGCTTCCATCCGGGGGAAAACGACACGACTCTTGGCGAGGGGAACCGAAATCGTTTTGACTGTTTCGAGATGGGCTGGCTTGTTGCCGCCGAAGCGGTAGCCGGCACAAGAGGGAAGGAAACCGAGGCAAAGGGTGAGGAGGAGATAGCGCATTTTGAAATTAAGGGGCACTGAGTTTGTTAATCCAGGCTTGGGCGCGCGAGCGGAGGGGGCTTGGCTTGGATTTGCGGACAGCTTCTCCATAGTAGAAGAGCGCGGAAGAAGTCTGACCTTTCTTGCGGTAGAATTCCGCGACATCGTAGGACTGTTGAATGTCCCCTGAGGAGAGCTTGGAGATCGCGAGTTTGGCATCGGCCGCACGTTTGCTGCTCGGGTAGCGAATGAGGACGTCATCGAAGGCGAGCTTGGCGCGATCGAGATTCGCAGCGTCCTGGTTTCCGTCATTGGATTGAGCGAGAAGAATGGTGGCGATGCGATACTGGGCCTCGGGCGCGTACTTCGAATCAGGGTAGTCGCGGGTGAGTTGACGGAAGGCGGAGATGGCTAGGGCGATATCGTTTCCTCCAGAGCCATGGCTTTGACGGACTTCACCGATGACGAATTGGGCGCGTTCAGCAGAAGCGGCACGGGGGGCATTGTCGCGGACTTTTCCAAGCATCTCGGTGGTCTTGGTCACACTGATTCGGGATTTGAAGCCGACGAAAGAGTTCTTGATGTGACCTTGGGCGGCTTGATGGGCAATTGTTTCCTGACGCATCATGGATTCGGCATAGTGGTCCGAGGCGGGGTATTTTGTGAGGACCGCGTCGTAAGCTTCGAAAGCTTCAAGAGGCTCGCCATCGCGCTCGAGAAGTTTGGCGCGGCGATACGCAGCGTCGGCGGCGACGGGGGAGAGGGGATATTTACTTGTGATGGTTTTGAAGTCCTTCATGGCCCGGCCGTATTTCCCGGCTTTTTCAGCAGCGGTGCCGCGATTGTAGAAGCCTTGAGCGGTGCTCTCTCCGGCGCGCGTTTTACTTGCGAGCTGGGCGGCGTCGGGGTTCTCACCACAGGAGGAGAGGAAAAGTGAGGTCGCGAAAACGAAGGCCGCGTGTTTGATCGAAATCATGGAAGAGAATTAAGTGAATCTTTGGGAAAAGAAAAGAGAGCATTTTTCGGGATGACGAGTGCTTTGTGGTGGGGAAGAGTCTGTGCTAGCGTTTTGCCGATGAGAGAAACCCGCGTTTTGGAATGGATCCTGAGGATTGCGCTCGGGGGATTTTTTATCTGGAGCGGTGGGATGAAGTTGCTCGATTTACAATCGTTCACGGAATCAGTGGGGAATTTTCAATTGCCGATGGAGGAGCGGCTGCCCGGTGAGACGGAGGATTTTTTGGCAGAACCAGCGGATGCCTACATTGCCTACAGCCTGCCATGGCTTGAGATTTTATCGGGACTGGCAGTGTTGAGTGGGATCGGGAAGACGGGTGGACTGGCGATCCTTCTCGGGATGTTAGTTTCATTCAATTTGGCGCTTTGGTCGGCCTGGAATCGCGGAATCATTGATTTGAATTGCGGGTGTCACGGGGCTTCTGACACTCCGACGAACTTCGCGCTTAAAATCGCCTCGAATTTTGGGCTGATGGCGGTGATCGGTATTATCTTGGGGCTGAGTTGTTATCGCTGCAGGGTTTCTGATCAGCTTCGAGAGCATGACAGGCAGGAGGAGATCCCGACGGTGTGACTTTTGGTGGGGAAGGGGGTCGGCCTTGAACGCTCGCTGGGTCTTAGTGACTCGTTTCCACTTCCGAGAATCGCGAAAGAGGGTGATGGGGAGATCGGGTTGAAGCAATTGGGTTCGCGGGATGTGACTTTCTTTTGAGTGACTGGTCAAAAGGGGCATTTTTATTTCGTGAATCGTCAGTCTGGAAAATTCGGACGCATTGTGATTCTGGGAATTGATGGTGAGGAGATCCTCGAGACGCTGGAGGAGTGGAATTGGGGGGCATGAATTTTCAAAGGTTTTCCCGGATACGGTTTATCTGATCAATTCGCGGATTGGGAATGGGCAGCTTCAGATTTGGAATGGGGGTAGGTTGGTAGTTGATTTTTTGGAACTGATTTTGATCACTGAGGGAGCTCTTGGGGTAGGTTTTTTACTGCTGGGGCGGGGTATCGAATCTCGAGTTAGGAGACGTGTGGCTTGATTCACGGGCGCGGGAGAATAATGTCCTGACATGACTTACGCCGAACGTCTTAAATCCCGTCTTGATACAACTGGCTCCGCCCTCTGCGTGGGTTTGGATCCAAGGCCGGATTCAACGGAAGGAGGAATCGATGGGATTCCCGAGTTTTTGCGAAGGGTGATTGGTGAGACGGCGGAGTATGCGGCAGCCTTCAAGCCGAATATAGCTTACTTTGAGGCGATGGGACTGAGGGGACTTGAGATTCTTGATCAATTGTTGGGGGAGATTCCCAAGGAGGTTCCCGTGATTCTCGATGCCAAGCGGAGCGACATTGGTGAGACGCAGAAGTATTACGCCCGGAGCTACTTTGAAAACTGGGGAGTGGACGCGGTGACGTTGAGTCCTTTTCTTGGGTATGACACACTTGAGCCCTTTCTCGATTGGGAAGGAAAAGGAGTGTATTTGTTAGCGGTAACTTCGAATCCCGGAAGCGCTGATTTTCAGCGTCGTGATTGCGAAGGAAAGGCGCTCTTTGAGCGGGTGGGGGAACTTTGTGACCGGGCGAAATCGGAAGGGAAGAAGACGACGGCCGGTCTGGTGGTTGGTTTGACGAATGCGGACGGGGACGTCCTGGCAAACCTTCCGGATGTGCCGCTTTTGATCCCTGGATTGGGTGCGCAGGGAGGATCGCTGGACGCACTCAAAGGGAGCGGTCGGGAAGCGCCGAGTGTCATTAATGTGTCCCGCGGGATTACCTATGCGGAGGGCAATACCGATTATGCGGGATTGGCTAAACATTGGGCTGGCGAAATTACCAAGAGTCTTTCGTAGGAAGAAAATGGAGCAGAAAAAACGCAATTCTGGTTTGAAGCCTAAGAAGGGATGGCCGGGGAGGAACTATGTCTTCTGGCGGCATCGCCTTTTGCCTCAATTGTTGAAGAAGCGGGAAGGAGAAACGCAGTCTGCGATTTTGACTTCGCCGGAAGAAGGGGTGATCCGGGCGACGTGGATCGGGCATGCTTCTTTTCTGGTGCAATTCGGGAGTCATGCCGTGATCTTTGATCCGAATTGGGCAAATTTTCACGGCCCGGTGAAGCGGCAGATCGAGCCGGGATTGGTGCTGGAAAATTTGCCGAAGCTCGATTTGGTTTTGGTTTCGCACGCGCATTTTGATCACCTGCACAAGAAATCGCTGAAGGCGATTCACGCGAACGAGGGGATCGTGGTTTCGCAGGGGAGCGGGAGTTTGGTGAAGCGGTTGGGATTTACGGGGGTGTTGGAAATGAAAGTTTGGGAAGAGCGGGAGATTGCGGGGATGCGGGTGGTGCATACGCCAAGTCATCATTGGGGAGCGCGATACGGAGCCGATGTGAAACGGGGTTACGGTGGGTTTTTGGTGGGATCGGGGTCGCGGAAGGTTTTTCATTGCGGGGACAGCGCTTACTTTCCGGGATTTAAGGAGATCGGCGAGAAGGAGGATATCTGCCTTGCGCTGTTGCCGATTGGAGCCTACGACGCGCCGAGCGGGCGGGACGTCCATATGAATCCGGAGGAGGCGCTGCAGGCCTTTGAAGATCTAGGCGCGCAGCTTATGGTGCCGATGCACTATGGAACTTTTCCACTTGGGAACGAGCCACAGAATGAGCCAATTGAAAGGTTGCTCGAAGAAGCAAAGAGGCGCGGGTTGGAAGACCGTGTGATCGTCCCGGAAGCGGGGAAGGCGATCGAGGTGTAGTTGGTGGGCTGCCGGTAGGCGGCTTGAGTGTCGAGTAGTGGGCTTACCCAAGGTGTGTGGATACAGAAATCCAAGGCGTTGCTCTGGGCTGCGTTAGATCGCCCCTTTGGGGATACGGATGCTGTTAAAGCAGCCCGGCGATGACGAGGCTGACGATTGCCATGACGTTGATGAGGATGTTCATCGAGGGGCCGGAGGTGTCTTTGAGAGGATCGCCGACGGTGTCGCCAACGACGCTGGCGGCGTGGGTGTCGGATCCTTTCCCTCCGTTGTTGCCATTTTCAATGTGCTTCTTGGCATTGTCCCAAGCACCACCGGCATTGGACATGAAGAGGGCAAGGAGGACACAGCCGAGGAGGGCTCCGATGAGGGTGCCGGCGAGAGTTTTGGCTCCGGCCTGGGCTCCTTCGGCACCAATGAGATTGAAACCGAATCCCACGATGATGGGTGTGCCAACAGCGAGGAGGGCGGGGCCGATCATGCTCTTGGTGGCGGCTTTGGTGGCGATGTCGATGCAGCGGTTACTGTCGGGTTCCACGGTGCCTTTGAGGATGCCAGGTTCGGCGGCGAACTGACGACGGATTTCCTCGATCATACTGCCCGCAGCTTTGCCGACAGCGTCCATGGTGAGGGCGCCATTGTAGAAGGGGACGGCACCACCGATGAGGAGGCCGACGAAGAAGAAGCGGAGGTCATCAGGTGTCGCGAGGTTAAGTGAGATCCCGGTTTTTTGAATGAAGGCAGTGATGAGGGCGAGGGCGGCAAGGCCGGCAGCGCCGATGGCGAAGCCTTTTCCGATGGCCGCAGTAGTGTTACCGACGACGTCGAGGGAGTCTGTAATCGCACGGGTTTCATCACCCATTTCGGCCATCGCGGCGATGCCACCTGCGTTGTCGGCGATGGGGCCGTAGGCATCAATGGCCATGGTCATGCCGACAGTGCCGAGCATGCCGATGGCGGCGAGTCCGACGCCATAGAGACCTGCGAATTCGTAGGATCCATAAAGAGTGGCGGCGATGGTGAGGATGGGCAGGACGACGGACTGGAGCCCGACGGAGAGTCCGCAAATGACGAGGGTGGCAACTCCGGTTTCACCTTGTGCGGCAATGGTGCGGACGGGTTTGCCTCCGGTGTAGTGTTCGGTGATGATGCCAATGAGGACTCCTCCGACAGCGCCACAAAGAACGGCGTTGGCGATATTGGCACTGAGGCCGAAGAAGGCAGTAACTCCGAAGGAGGCGATGATAAAGAGAACGGCTGCCCCGATGGTACCGATGCGGAGAGACTTGGCGGGATCCTTGTCCGCGAAGAGATTGACCATGAGAATGCCGAGAACAGAGCAGACGATACCGACGGTGGTGAGGATGAGGGGTAGCTGCATCAGGAGATTTGCGTCGGCTCCCATGGACGCGGCGTAACCGGCGCCGGAGGCTGCGGCAGCTGCGGCGATGGCAACGGTGGCGATTTGAGCTCCGCAGTAGGATTCGAAGATGTCGGATCCCATTCCGGCGACGTCGCCGACGTTGTCACCCACGTTATCGGCAATGACGCCGGGGTTGCGGGGGTCGTCTTCAGGGATACCCGCTTCGACCTTGCCCACGAGGTCGGTGCCGACGTCAGCAGCCTTGGTGAAAATGCCGCCGCCAACTCGATAGAAGAGGGCGACGAGAGAGGCTCCCATGGCAAAGCCTTCGAGGATTTCGGGGAGGTGTTCGTCCCCAGAGTAGATTGCGAAAAGGGAGCCGAGTCCGAGGAGGCCCATGGCAGCAACGGTGAGGCCCATGACAGCACCACCGGAGAAGGCGATTTTAAGAGCGCGAGCGGCACCGGTGGTGTTGGCAGCGATGCAGGTGCGGACGTTGGCGAGAGTGGCGGTCTTCATGCCGATGTAACCAGCGGCGGAGGAAGCGAGGCAGCCCATGAAGAAAGCGATGGACTGAGGGCCGCGGTATTCGGGTTTTTGGAAGAGGAAAAGGGCGGCTCCGAGGGTGATGGCGAAGAGGGCGATGAGCTTGAACTCACGGGTCATAAAGACCATGGCTCCTTTTTGAATCTGGATGGAGATTTTCTCGGCCTTACCGCCGCCCGCGCTCTGTTTTTTGATGTTGAAGAAAATGACGGCCGCGAGGATGAGGCCAATGACGCCAAAAAGTGGGGTGAGGTATGCGTGCATTTCTTTGCTGATTGGGAAAGTCGGACGATGGAGAGCGGGTGGAGGTGAGGCAAATAAATTCTGGCTTTCTGTGAGAAGAATTAAAATTTGTCATTCAGATTCCCGGCGGCTATCTAGAACCAAATATGTCGATGGCCTGGAGACTAAGATATTCGGGTTTAGGGCTTTTAAGGCCGACTTTGAGGTAGCGGGCGGCGACGGGTTTTTCGAGGAGGATATCCCAGGCGAACTCGGCTTTGTCGGCAGCCCAGATTTTTTGCCACGTTTTTTGGTCGGCTGAAGTCCAGACGGTGAGGGTTTTGGCGCGACCGGATTGAGTGCGTCGGTTGATGATACGAAGAGCTTGGACCTGGCAGATTTCCTGCAGGTCGACGATACCGTGGGCGTCTTTTTCGGCGTCGGTGTGGATGGCGAAGCCGACCTTGGCATACGGGCCGTTGAAGAGGTGGGCATGCTGGGTGGGGTCGTCGTTGGAGGTGGAAGAGAGGGTGACGGTGGCGTGGTCGCGGGAGATGTTGTCGCCGATGTCTTTGCCATTGAGGGTGGAGTCGGTGGGGAGGACTTCACGGAGGGGGACGCCGGCGACGCGGGTGCCGTAGGCGAGCATAGTGATTCCGTTGGGGCCCTTGGGGTCACATTGGTGCGCTTTTTGGAAGGTGGCCCAAGCGTCGGAGAGTTTGTTTTGGGAGGCGAGGACGCGTCCTTTGGCCCCATGGATGAGGGCGAGACGTGCGGGCGATTGATCGGGAACGGAGAGCTGCTTTTCGATTTCGGTGAGGGCTTCGTCGTGTTTGTCTCCGTTGACGAGTCCGGTGATGTGGCGGACGAAGTCCCAGTTTTTGAAGCTGAGACGGGCCTGCCAACCGGTTTTATCTTCGGGGTCGAGATTTTTGAACTGCGCGATGATTTTGGGCTCGTTGTTGAGCGGGAGATCGGCGAGTTGGGCAAGGAGATTGAGTTTTTCCGAGCCTTCAGCGGCGGTGGCTTCTTGAAGGAGGTTGCGTCGTTGGGTCGCAAGCCCGGCGAGCTGATCAAGTCGATCGGTCAGGGCGTCCATCGAAGAGAGGCTGCGGAGGGCGGCGCCAGAGAGGGTAGTGAGGAGGTGCCCGTCGAATCCGTAAACTTGAATGGCGGGGTAGGTGCGGACGGATTTATCTTTCCAGCCCTTGACGCTTTCGTCGTGTTTGGCGGCGGCTTCCTTGTCGAAGTGTTGTTTGACCTCGATGTTGGTAAGAATGATAGGTTGGGTGAGGGTGGCGGCAAATTCCGGTTTTTTCCAGATGAGGTCCCGGAAGCGTTTGCTGGCCCCGTGCCACGAACTTCCGTGGACGTAGACGGCAACGGGTCGCTCGGATTTTTTGGCGAGGGCGGTAGCTTCGACGAAGTTGAGTGAGCGGGTGGGCTTGGCGACCGCGGTCGAAGCGAGGGCGAGAAGAGGTAGGAAAGATCTCATAGGACGAAGGGCTTAGTTTTTCTTGTCGCCGTAAACGTGGAACTTATGGAAGTGGAGGCTCGGTTGGCCTTCATGAATGACGCGGACGTAGCCTGCTGAGAGGTCTTTGCCGCGAAGATCGACGCGGTGGGTTCGTCCGTGTTTTTTAAAAGTGTGAACGTCGGTCCATTCCTTACCGTTGATGGAGGTTTGGAGGACGGCGTTGACGATGCGGGTGAATTGGCCGGTACGTGTGACGATGACGACACCGGTGAGGTCTCCGTAGTTGCCGAGTTGGATGGTGGCGGTGGCGGGGGTGGCATCGGTGTGAAAGTCGCCTCCGTGTTCTTCGATGACACCCCAGTGGCGGGAGGGATTGTCCCAGCGGTTGCCGGGTTTTTGAATGCCGAAGGTGCCGCCGGAGCTGAGGAGGATGCCGGGAAATTTTTCAGGAGTGACGTCGCTTTTATCGAAGATGCCGGCGGTGAGTTTGCCGATGGCCTGGAAAGTGGCTTTGTCACCATTGGCGGCAGCCTTGGGTAGAACAGAGCGGGCAAGAGTGGTGATGACGTTCTTATATTGGTCGCCGTTGGCGTCGGTATTTTTGGCGAGTGATTTACTGATGTCACTAATGAAGGCGTGGAAGCGTTTTTCGTCGTCCTTGGTGCGATCAAGCTGCAGGGCGAGGATGTCGGCGGTGAAGACATTTTGTTCGGCATGGATGGAGAAGAGTTCTGCCATGAAGCGGTCCTGGGCGGGGGTGTCTTTTCCAAAGAGTTTGAGTTGGTCTTTCAAAGTGCGCTGAAAATCCCAGCGACCGAGTCCCCAGTCGGTGAGGGCGCGGTGGGCGGAGGCAAAGATCTTGTGGGTTTGTTGTGGGGAGTCCTTGAGGTTGTTTTTGGGGAGGAGGTGCGGGTAGGCTTTTTTGTGGAGGAGGTGGAAGGCGACTTCGCCACCGAGTGGGGCGAGGTGCTTAATGATGTCCTGGTGAAATTCCTGCCAGGCGGAGAGGCCTTTTTTGGCCTTTTCGAGTATCTCGGCCGAGAGGATCCAGTTCTGCCAGTCGGCCGGGTGGGTCTGGCGGGCGGTGGCGAGAACTTCGAGGGCTTTTGAGAAGTTGTTTTTGCCAGCGTAGTGGCGGGCAAGGCGTCGGATGTCGCCGGACGTGCGAGTGGCTTTGATGTCTTGCTGGGCGGTGGTGACAAGGATGTGCCATCCCCAGGAACCACCGTGGAAGGAGGTGTGGAGGTCGCGCTTCCAGGAAAGGCTGTAGGCGGGTTGCCAGTGGCCGGGCTTGGTCATGACGGCATAGGCGCAGTGGCCGGGTTCGCCCATGGTGACGGCGGGGATGCCATTGGCGAGGGCGGCAGCAGCTCCGAAGTTGGAGAGGGAACCACAGACGCCGCCGACGTTGCGGACGATTTCGGCATAGTTGCCCCAGCTGTTCAAAAAGGGGGCGTAGTATTGCGGACCATGAATGGAGTCGCCAAAGGGGTTGTGGAGAATCCAGCGGGCATACCAGCAGGCGCCGGTGTATTTTTCAGAAGGAAGGCAGACCTCATCGTTGTGATAGTGCATCGAGGCGAGCTCGTTGAAACGGGTGTGCTGGACGCCGCGTGCGAGGTAGCGACGCTCGAAGATGCTGAGATCGGCATACATGGTGTTGAGGAGGCCCTGGTCCCACTTGTCGCGGAAGAATTCGTAGCGAGGGAAGACGTCGTCAACGGTCCACTTTCGGCGCGGGGATTCGAGAGCGCAGGCGGTTGCCATGCCACGTTTGATGGGATCGGATGAGATTGAAGAATCCTTGCTCCAGAGAGCGGAGAGGATGCCAAGAGCTTCGGCAGGAGCCTCGACGGGGCCGGAGTCGTGAAATTCGTGCTGCCAATCGGGGGAGGTGAGGAAGGCTGTCCCAAAGTCTCCCGTCGGGTCGAGTTCGGCTTCCTTGAGGAGCTTGGTTGTTTCTTCTTGGAGAAGGTCTTGAGCCGAGGGGACGGCGAAGGCCGTGAAACAGGTGGAAAAGAAAAGGGCGAAGGCCACAAGGCGGGGTGAATTCATAACGGAGAGAATCTGTGCCGGAGAAGGGACGTTGACTTACGAAACGGTTTTAAGAACTTATTGCGAAAGTTCGCAATAATGACACATCTCATTAACTGGCGACGTAATAAAAATCTATCGTGAATCCATCAGACAAAATTTCCAGACGGAAGGCCCTTGGCGGGCTTGCTTCTTTAGCGACCATTTCCATTGTGCCCAGCCGAGTGCTGGGCCTCAACGGGCAAACCGCTCCCTCGAACGAACTGACCCGCGCGATTCTTGGCTGCGGTGGCATTAGTAATGCCCACCTGCCGATGCCGGGAAGATTGCTGGCTCTTTGTGACGTTGATTCGCAGCGCCTCGCCGGTCAGATGAAGAAGGCAAAGGGCAAGGGGGACAAGGATGTGAAGGGCTACCACGATTTTCGGGAGATCATCGCGCGGGATGACATCGATATTATCCACACTTGCACGCCTCCGCACTGGCACGCCTATATGGCGATTGCTGCCGCGAAGGCCGGCAAGGCGGTTTGGGGTGAGAAGCCAATGTCCCGCACGATTGGTGAGGGGATGGCGATGAAGAAAGCGATCGCGGAAGCCGGGACGGCATACCGCATCAATACCTGGTTCCGCTTCAAATCAAATTTCTATGGCTCCGGAGTGACGGCGCGTCAGGTGAAGAAGGCGGTCGATGGAGGATTGATAGGAAAAGGCCCATACAAGGTGACCTTGTCCGGGGTGACCGGCTTCAACTGGAAATTTAACTGGTCTGGTAAAACCAACCTGCCGATTCAGCAGGTGCCGAAGCACTTCGACTACGACTTCTGGCTTGGGCCAGCTGCCTATCGACCCTACAACTCGCACCGAACCCATGGAACATTCCGTGGTTACTGGGACTACGATGGTGGCGGTCTTGGGGATATGGGACAGCACTACCTCGATCCCGTTCAGTATATTTTGGGGAAAGACAATGAGCTCCCTGTTTCGGTCGAAATCGATGCCGATCCACAGGACACTGACGCTGTCGGAAGCTGGCGTCGCATCACCTACAAGTACGCTGATGGCACGACGATCGTGCTGGATGGGGAGAATAAGGATAAGGATGCGGCCTTCATCGAAGGACCCGAAGGAAAGATTTTCAAAGGCTTCAAGTCCGACGTCAAAGGCTTCGCCGAAAAGATCAAGACCCTCCCCGAGCCGGAAGCGCAGATCACTGACTTCCATCAGGCCATTCGCGAGAAGAAGAAGTTTGCACTCAATGAGCAGAATGGATTCAACTCCTGCACCTTGATCAATCTTGGTAAGATCGCCCATCGCCTGAATACGAACCTGAATTTCGATCCAAAGAAGATGCAGTTCATTGGTAACGACCTTGCGAATTCGCTCATCGACCAGCCTTGCCGCGACAAGTGGAAGCTGCCGGTCTAGATTAATCAACTCTTCAAAACGGTCATCTCCCGGGAGGTGACCGTTTTTTTCTCTCTCCACCTCTTAAAGTTAAATCATGAAATTTATCCCTCTCTTTGTCCTCGCCTTACTTCCGGTCATTTCGGCTGCAAATCCAAAGAAGCCCAATGTCGTTTACATTCTCGCCGATGACCTTGGCTACGGGGATTTAAAAAGTTGTAATCCCGAGGGCAAAATTGCCACGCCGGGGACAGATCAACTGGCGAAGGACGGAATGGTGTTCACAGATGCGCATTCGAACTCTTCGGTGTGCACGCCCACCCGCTATGGGGTTTTAACGGGCCGTTATGCGTTTCGTTCGCGGATGAAAAGTGGAGTTCTGAACGGTTACTCCAAGTTTCTGATCGAGGAAGGGCGCATGACTGTAGCCTCGCTTCTGAAAGAGAATGGCTACCATACGGCATTTATTGGAAAGTGGCATCTGGGATGGGATTGGGCGAAGGACGGCAAAAAAGTCGATTTCTCCAAGCCTGTCGAAAACGGTCCGAAGGAGAAAGGGTTTGTCTATTCCTATGGTCACTGTGGTTCGCTCGACATGGCTCCCTATGTTTGGGTTGAAAACGGAATGCCGACCGCCGTTCCAACCAAGGAGACGGGACGGACGAAACAGGAATCGAAAAATGGTTG
>Ga0307999_1000222_pt1 | contig 16220 bp, 7 predicted proteins | sample Neamet1_FD_203158 | JGI IMG/M metagenome (GOLD analysis project Ga0307999, IMG submission 203158) | Marine microbial communities from water near the shore, Antarctic Ocean - #1 | ecosystem: Environmental > Aquatic > Marine > Unclassified | place: Southern Ocean | collected 2014-06-04 | reverse complement strand
AGAGCTAGATACTCTAACAGATGCAGATAATAATTGGACAGGTTCTACAGGTACAGGCTTAGTAACAGCAAATGCTGGTGCAATAGGTGTCCAAACCAGTAACTTCGGTGTAGCATTAACTAGCATAGGTTCACTCCCAAGTGGCTTTGCTAACAGTACATTCACTGGAGCACAAACTAGAGCAGGTCGAGCAGCACATAGTACAACAGATACTATTACTCTGACTCCGCCTACAGGTTATGGTAATCCAGTTACAGTTAACTTTAATGGTACTACAGCATTTAATCCTGATTCAGGTTCTGCACCAACTAATGTGGAGACTATAACTGCTACCGAAATAGCAACAGCAATTCAAGGAGCATTTGGAGACACCACTCACTTTTCTATAGCTAGGTCTGGAGCAGTACTTACTTTTACAAGTGTACTTAGAAAGAATATACCTACGTTATTTGCTTATACCGTTGTTAACGGTGCTTCAAGAACAGGAACACTAGTTAATCCTTTGATTAGTAACGCTAATGGTGTACAGAGTAATGCAGGCATAGCACAAATTTTTGCTAAGATGACTCGTGTTACAATAACATTACAATCAACTTCAGGTGATGAGATACTCTGGGATAAACACTACGGTGAAGGTCCAGGAAGATTAGATGACCCTGCTTACACTGCAGCACAAAATGATAATCCTTTTGGAGATACAGGTGCAGCTAATGCAACAGCGTATAGGGCTTTATTTTATAACCCTGAAGCACCAAGTAATGCAGTCAATGGTACAGTGGTAAATACTTTAATAGCTATGCAACAAGCCTTAGTTAAACTTAGTCTTAATCAATTTTTATTAGTGACACCTAATAGTGTAACAAGCCCTACAAGTATTGTAGTAAGCCCTAGTCAATTTAGTTCGTCTGCTAACTACGTTAAATCGTTTAGTCCAAATGTACAACTTGTAAATGCTTCAGTAGCACCCACAAGATCAGCATTAGTGGCTGCAGCAGAAGGAGCTACAGTTGCAGCTGGAACGCCTACGCAAAATACTAATGGAACTAATATAAGTCCTACGTTTGATATTGTAAGACCTTGGGCGAGTACTAATATTAATCCAAGTAAAGTGTTTCCTATATTTGCACAGAGTGGATTTGATGGTGGAACTTTGTTTAACCGTATAAGAGCAGGTGATCTTGGTTTTGATTTTGATGGTACAAATTATGTATCTTATTTTGAACGAGTACAAATGTCTATAACACCTAACTTTGATACAGAGAGAGTTGATAGTATAGCGTTATGGGCAGATGGCGGAACTATAACAACTGTTGGGGGTGAGCCTCAGAGGGCTACACTTAGAGTGAGAGCAAGAGGAACTAACTTTCCTGGAGAAAATGCTTTCTTAACAGTAGTTGAAGATAACACCCAGACTAATGCTAAGCGTAATAAACTAGTTATAAATGATTTTATAATTGGTCAAGCTCATAAAGTAGATGTTAGAGTTTTTGGTCGTTTTATAAACATAAGAGTTGATGATGCAGCAGAAAATTATTCTGCAGCTAATAATAAAGCTTGGAACATTTCAGGTCTACAGTTAACTGCAAGAAAAGGAGGTATAAATTAATGGCTATTAATAACCCCCCTCTTACAGATAACTCAACTCTTAACTTAACGCTATTAGACTTAGTTACTGAAGTTAACTTGTTACAACAACAAAATGCAAGGTTATTAGATGATATTAGAAAAGCTACTAACTTTGCAGATTTAAAAATAAGGATAGATGCTAAATGATAAAACTGATAGGGGACAATAATGTCTTAGAAGCTATAAATCTTATGGATGCTTCCGTTGCTAAAGACGGATTTAAAAGCTGGGTAAAAAATGAATCAGCTTGGATAACATTTTTTTTAGAATTAGTTAATCAACAAAAACAACAAGATCCAAACGTTTTGGTTATTGGTGATTATAAAGAAGATAAGCTTAGAGGCTTTTTAGCTGCTGCTACTTTTTCTAGTACTTATAATAATGCACCTGTAATGGATGTAAAGGATTGTATAGTTGATTACAATTATAATAATGCTTATACTGTTTATCGTTTGTTTGATTACATGATTGCATACATTAAAGAAAAAGGCGGTAAAAGTTGGAGAGCAGAATCAGTTAGGGGTGGTGAAGATGCCATTAATTATGGTAAGTTTTTAGCTAAAAGATATAATACAGAAACGCATATCTCAGTAAGGGGTGTGATTAATGGAGAAGAAAATGAATAACTATGAACTTAATCTAGGTATATATGATATGAAAAGAGATACTACAGGTTTACCTAAGTCTCTTGCTATTCGTATTAATAGCCACGTTTGTAATGGGAGTGGTGGAGGCGGTAGTACATCTACTCAAAAAGGTGGATACGGTGACGTCTTAGATCCTCTTATGAACAGACTTTTTACAGGAGCTCTTGATGATGCAGATAAAAACAAAGCAGCAGGACCATATGCAACAGTAGCTAAACTGACAGATGATCAAGAACGAGCAAATCAATTAAAGCTTGCACAAGGGAAAGCACAAGTTGACGGTACTGGAATTTATGATATGAAAGCAGCTAATAATGCTGACCTTCAAAACGCATGGGGTGTTAATAAACGTAAAGTTTCTTTTGGTGGTGCATCAGGTTCTGCAAGAGAATTAGCAGCTGAAAAATCTCTAATGGCAAATATAAGTCGTGATCAGTTTAAAGAGAGACAAAATACAGTTAATGAAGGAATTAAAAACATAGGTGGAGCTGGTTCAGCATATCAAAGATTTAATCAACAACTTTTAGACAGTAGAAAAAAGGAAAATCAAGATATAGCAAATTTAGTTTCTGGAAATGCACCTAAATCACAAACAACTACAGGCGGAGGAGGCAAAGGATGATTACCTTACCAAATGATGAATTATCAGAAGAAGAAAAAAAATATAATGCTATATCACTATCAAGTCCATTATCTGCACCAAAAAATCAAGGCGGTAATCAACAAAGCTTTGGACCTATTGCACCAAGACCACCTGGGTTTGTAGAAGAGCTTGGAACAAGGGCTAAAGGGAGAGCTATGGAGGGTATCTTAAACGAAGGTCAATCAGCTATTATGAAAGGTTTTGCAGCTCCAAGTGCAGGTGCAGCTAATGCAGCCGCTTTATCTTCAACGCCTGCTACTATGGGAATGGCTGGACCGAGTCTTGGAGCAGGTGTAGGTGCAAGTGCAGCTATACCTTATGTCGGTGCAGCGTTAGCAGCAGATGAGTTATTAGGCTTTGGTATAAGAAAAAAAGTATTTGGAATGAGTGATGGTGGTCAAGTTAATCCTTCAGCTTCACAATACTCTAGCGGTGGAGAAGTCTCCTATGCAGCAGGTGGACGTTATGAAATCCCTCATCCAGGTCCAGGTAATTCACAAAGTGATTTATTAAAAGGATACGATAGTTACCTTTCAGGGTTTGCACCAGCATCTAACGGTATGCCAAATATGGCATTGAATTTTGATGATTGGAAGGCTTCAGTTATGAGTGCAAATGCTATTCGTTTTAGTGATGGTGGTCAAGTAGTACCTCAATACTATGGTGGTGGAGAAATCCAAGGCTATGCTCAAGGCGATACTGTAGATCAAGTCTATGCTCAAGGCGACTTTGTAGACCCTAATGAATTATTAGATGAAATAGAATTAGAACAAAAAACCATTGATTCAGAGTACATTGTAAATGATTACAACAGTACTTTAGAAGCAACTGCAGGTAGAGTACTTCCTCCTCTAGGGGTGAGAATTAACCCTGCTGGGCAACCTCAATCTATATTACCACAACATAATATTTACAACCCTAACACAGCACCTTTTAAAGGTTTAGACGAATATACTTAGGAGAAAGGCATGGCAATAAATAGCCCTACTGGTTTTAGAAACACCACATTAACAAACAACAGTAGTTCAGCTGGTATAACTCCAGATTATAAGAATTACAGCTATACGCAGGCTGTTCCTGTTATTCCAAACGTACCTCCTGTTAATAATGTTTCTATAAGTAATGATGACATGGATAATGGGAGTTCAGCAGCAAGTACACAGATGTCAATTAATCAAGCTAGGTCTAACATGGCAGCTGATCGTGTACCTGACCAAATAAAAGGACAACAAATGTATGGACCAAAACTTGATCCTAGAATGGCACTTCCTGGAGCTATGTTTATGGGCATGAACGACCCAGCAGTACCTACAAGTGGTTATGGAACTCCTGGAACTTACAGTAGTCTTACTGGTAATCAATTTGATAAAGATAGCAGAGGGATAGATCCTATAACTGGATATGCAATGCCTGAATATGGAACTAGCAAAGCATTTGCAAATCAAATGGTAGACGATCCTTTTGGTAATGTTTTTGGTGATCCTAAAAATGCTTTTGATTATGCTAAGACTGGTCCAGAATCTCTTAAGAGTCAAACAGTACAATTTTCAGAAGCAAAAGGTAAAGACACAGACAAAGCAGCAACTAAAGATTTATTAGATAGGGGTCTTAGCGTATCTTCTGCTCAACCTGGAAGTGCTACACATGATGCTTCAATAGGTCTAGGTTATAGTGATACAGGGGCAGCTACAGCTGGTTCTCAATTTAGCTCTACTGGAACTTTTACTACAGATTCACTCACAGGTGGTCCTGATGCTTCAAACACAGAATCAACTGGTTCTACAGGAGTATCCGTAAGTAATAATAGCTATGCAGATGATGCACAGTCATCAGGTTCAGGAGGTAAAGGTTAATGATGAATTTAAAAAAATACACACAAAAAGATAAAGACGGTAATATGTTTTCCTACGAATTTGATGTACCAGCTATGCAAGGAGTGCCTAAGCCAGAAGGGAAAGAAGTAGATCCAAGTATATTTAAAGCTAAAGGTACAGACACAGAGCCTGCTATGTTAACCATTGGAGAGAATGTTGTTAATGCAGAAGCATCTAGGAAGTATCAACCCCTTATAGATCAAATGAATAACGAAGGTCGTGCCATACAACAAATGCAAGGTGGACCTATCCCTACTTACGCTTCAAGCGGTAGCAAAATAAATTATGCTGCAAGCGGAGAAGAAATAGTAGATGATCGTTTATTAGATGGTATAAGACAAGTTGAATCAAACGGTTATAATAATGCAGAATCAAATGCAGGTGCACTTGGAGCTTATCAAATTACAGAAGCTACAGCACAACAGCCTGGATATGGTACACCACCTATTGCTCTTGAAGATCGAACTGATCCAGTTAAAGCTAGGCAATTTGCTAAAGATTATTTAATAGGTATTAAAAGAAAGCACCCTGATTTTTCTAGAGATCAATTGGTAACTGCTTATCACTCAGGCGTTGGTAATGTTCTTAAGTCTATAAATGGAACAGAAGAACTTGGTCCTAACGGTCAAGTCTATGCAGGTAAAGTTAATGCTGCAATGGGTGAAATACCTAATTCTGAATTAGCAAATATGTATCCTCAAGGAGGGAACTACGGTTCTCGTGATTCTGATAATAAAGGTTTTTTTGAAACTTATTTTCTACCAGAGAATAAAGACGCAGATAGAAGGTCTGCAAAGGGAGGATTTGATGGTGATAAATTTTTACCTTTTAACCCTACTGAAGGTGATGTTATACTTGGAATTAGAATTGGGAGAGACGGTCTTAATGAAACAAATGAAAACATAGCAGAATTAAATAAAGAAATTGCAAGTCAAGGCGATTACGTAAACCCTAAAGATGTTAAAAAATTAGAAGCTCTTCTTAAAAAGAGAAAAGAATTAGAGGTTTTAGTTCAAGAACAAATAGAATTTAAAAAAGAAGCATATAAACCAACTGCTACAGAAACTAGTGCAAAAGAAAGTTATGAAAAGTTAGATGTACCTAAAGTAATTAATGATAAAAATAAAAAGCCAACTCCAGAAGTTAAAGCTATTATTCAAGATATAGTTAAGAAAACAACGTCATCAGTTGTTATACCTGAGAAAGATCTTGCAGAGGAAGGTGAAAAGAAAAAAGACGAAGATCCTGAGTTATTTGAAAGAGTGCAAATGGAAATGTCTAAGTTCTTTGATCTCGGTGAGGTAGTCAGAGCTTCATTAGTTTATTTAGGGTCAAGAGTTTTAGGTTATGATCATGGTGGTTCGCTTAATTTTGTTGGTGTTAATTACCTTAAAAGACTTGATTCAAAACAAGCTGCTGCAGAGAAATTTGCATCTAGTGAAAGAGCAACAAAGGCTTTTGAGCAAGGTTCGCTTAAAGACTTTGTTGAGTCGGGTGGAGATAGAGACAAGCTAATCCCTCTTAGTAAACCAGCTTTAAAGGTAAAAGGCGGATACGGTACAGCACTTTATGACAAGAAAACTGGTGCATCGGTTGATACTTTTAAAATGAATGATAAAGATGAAACTGTTATGGTTAGATTGCAAGGATCAGACGGTAAATTTTTTGAAGCACCTATGAGTGATCCTCGTGTAAGAGATAGAGTTACCACGCTTGTTCCAGACATACATAATGATAATAAAATTAGAGAACGATTTACTAAGACAGCTATAGAACAAATAAAGTCTTTTAATGGAACGAAGGAAGATGATGACAGTGAGTATCTAGATCCTAAATTTGCTACTCAACTTGCAAATAAAGCAAGTGGTATTTTAAGAAGGACTATGAGAGGTTCTGAAATACAAAACACTGCTGCTAGGGCTCAAATTATAGAGCAGATAAATACTGCTATGAACGATGTTTTCTCATTAAAAAAATCCAACCCTAAAACAACTTCAGATGCTTTAGAAAAGTTATTTGAAGCTAGAATTGCATCAGTCATTACAAACGGTGTAGTTAGCTATCCAGACATTGAAGGCTTTGAAAAAAGATTTCAAGAGTTAAATCAACAAATAGAAAACATAGCAGGTAGAACCAAAGTTCCTGCTGGGCAAAACAGAAATACTGTTCAGACTAATGTTTACAGAAAGTTATGGGGTACATTTAAAAATGTTTGGGATCAATATTCAGCGTTAGATGAAGAGCAAATAAAGAATAGAAATTTACCAAAGGTATTTATTGGTGCTGGTCAAGAAGAAGTAGGCTATAATGACTTTTTAAATTGGGTAGATAAGTTTTTAAAAGGCAATCCAGATGCAGCTAAATTAATGGCGTTACGAAAGGAGTAATAAAATATGAGTAGAGAGTTCTTAGATCAAAATGGAAATACGTTAACCTTAATTGATAGCGATACTGCTATTAATAAAGAGGGTACTCGTTTTAGAATAAAAGGTTTCGATGGTTATGAAACCGAAAAGATGGTCAAGGGTGAAGACGGAAACTACTCCTATAAAAAAGGAAATGTCCTTGGAGAATATCAAACAGACACTGTTGCTGAGATGATAAAGGCTGGTGACTTCACTGGTAAGTATACTGGAGAAATAGAAAACGGTGTTGGTGGTAGAGAAATTTTAGATATCACTAACTCTGATAATCAGCAAATCTCTACAGAGTTATTTAAACAAGGGATCGTAAAGGCTAATAACTTCACTGCAGAAAAAGACATAGCAGCTAGAGACGAATACGAATTAGCTACTGCGTTATTAGGTAAGTCAAATACAAGCTATGATAATATAGGTAATAAATTTAGAGATACAATTTCACAGTTACCTCTCACATTTAAAGGCACAGCACTTGATGAATCAACTTATGATTCTGACTTACATTCAGGTGTTGCCTTTAGAAGATCAGATAGAACCATTAATAACAAGCCCCTAGGTATCTTAAATTCAGCGGCACATTCTTTTGGCTTTGGAGTGGAAGGCGTTCAAGAAGGTCTTTACGGTTATGCACAAGCATTAGGAACAGTGTCTGAAAGCGATATGTTAAAAGACATAGGCGATCAGGGTATCTGGCGATCTAGAAAAGAAATGGAAGATGCTCCTGATATAATCTTAGATTACAGAGACGTTAATAGTATTGCCAATGGTTTTCAATACGTTTTAAATACAGCAGCTACATCAGCACCCTATATGATAGGTGGGTTTGCAGCAATTGCAGCTAGTATACCCTTAGCAAGTGTAACAGGACCACTTGCAGCAGGGCTTCTTGCACACATACCAAACGCTATGATCTATGCTGGTCATACTTGGAATGAAATGGAAGGTGAAAAAGGAGCAGCACAATTTGCTATTGCAAACGTATCAGGTGTTATTCAAGCTTCTTTAGAAAGGCTTGGCTTAAAAGGGTTAATGCAACCAGTAGATGTGTTGTCTAAGGCTGGAAGGCAAAGAGTTATAGGTGCAATCAAAAAGAGATTCCCAAAGATGACAACCGAAATGGCAGAGAATACTCTTAATGCTCAAATAAAAGGGCAGATAGCAAGAGTTACAACTTATATGGCATCTGACTTTGCTAAATTTTCTTTTAGTAGTTTTGGAGCTGCAGCAGCAAAAGGTACTTTGAGAGAATCAGTTACTGAAATGCTACAAGAAACAACTCAGCAAGTAGCAGTAGTTACTGGCTCAGATACTGCGTATGATGAAGAAGCTTTTAAACACCGACTAATTAATTCAGGTGTTGGAGGAGCAACACTCGGTGGTTCTCTTAGCGGTGCAGGTAATGTTTATCGTCAAAGTCAAAATCAATTTCAAAAGTATATGTCTACAAACAATGGTACGTTTAAAGGCACACCTATTGAGATTGTAAGACAGCGAGACGAAGCATTAGGTGTTAAAATACCTACAATAGAAGAGGGTATTCGAGAGCAAGAGGCTTCTGTTAAAAGAATAAATGATGTTGATAATCCTACTAACTCACCAACTATAATTGTTTATGATGCAGAAGGAAATCCTTTTTCAGTTATTTTAAAAGACGAAAAAACAGTAAGTGATAAAGAAGGAGGGGAAGTAAAAGTACCTAATACAGTTATTGATTTAAAAACTAAAAAAGAATTTATACTTGATGAAACAGTTGATGGTGAACAAATGTACTTTAGTCAAAGTCCTTTTGATCCTCAAATACAAGCAATAGTTCTTGAACCAAATGCAAAACCAAAAGCACCAACACAAGAAAATGAAATACAACAGTTAAATAAAACTCAACTACTAAAACTTAAAGGTATATTAGATAAGAGAACTAAAGATAAAGATCGTATAAAAAAATATAGTAAAGCTCAATTAAAAACAATGAGAAGATTATTAAGGGCAGTTGTTATTAGGTTAAATAACACTACAGATTTAGGTAAAGATAAACCCGCAATCGAAAGACCATCAGAAGATAATATTTTAGCTTCTCGTTTTAATAAAACTAAAGACCCTGAAAAATTACAAAAGTTATCTGACGATCATGTAATAAACAAAAGAGGATTGGGTAATGTCCTTAAGAATATTACAGATTTAAAAGACCTTGTAACTGTAACAGCATCAGGAGCTTCTAAGATAGTTAGGAGTGTTGATAAGTATATGGTAAAGCATCTGAAGTTAGTAACAAGCCCTATTGCATTAGAAATTTTTTCTAGGATTGCAGGGTTAACTACTGGTGCTTATCATGCAGGTAAAAACTTTGTTGAATACGCTAAATCAATTGTTAGCGATCTTCGTGTTCTAGTTGACGAGAATTATATTGCACAATCAATCTTAGGGAAAAGAATGACTGCAGATAGAGCAGTTATTATTTCTAAGTTGTTAATTGAATTTGGAAAGCCTCAAAAAAAAGTTACTGAGACTTCAGATGCTTCTAAAATAATTGTGTATGATTTATCAGGCAAACCTATTATAGTTACACTATTACAAACAAGTAAAGACGGTATTCAACGAGTAAGATTGAACAATGGAACTATTGAATTAGTTAATTTAAGTGAGTATCGCAGTGAAAGTATGTATGATGGTGTAACTATTGTTACTGGCGTTGATCAAAGCGTTAACAGTAGTACCTTAACTAAAGAACAAATATTAGACTTGCTTCCTAAGTTAGAGAAACAATATAACGCTTTTCAAAAGAAAGGAGCTACAAATCAATTAACAGCTATGGATCTTGTATTACAAATTAACGCATTAAAAACTAGACTTAAAGTTTTAGACGGTAAAGAAGTAATACGACCTGTAAACCCTTCATTAGCTAAAGTAACTTCAACTGAAGAAGCTCCAAGTCGATTTATGCTAATGAAAGCTTATCTTTGGGGTCAGCAAAATGGTTTTGAAAAAATTAAAAGGTATATTGAGGCTTCAGCAAGAATTGTAAAATTAGAAGGACTTATTAAGAACCCAAACATATCTGCTAAAGATAAAGCTGATCATGAAACTGAGATAAAAGCAGTTAGGAGACAACAAGGTTTTGTTATTTCTGAACTTGAAAATGCAGGTATAGACTTTGAAAGAGGAGAACATGTAACACTGTACTCTATTTTACTTGACAAAAACTTTCAAAAGAATTATGCAGAAAGCTTAGGTTCAGATGTAGCAATGACTGAAGAAATAAATTTATTTACAGCAGCACAACAACTAAAGTCGTCTAATGACTTAGCCTTTTCTTACTATGATAAAGAATTTAGAAAAGAAAGAGGCACTAGTTTAGTCTATGATCCAAACTATTGGTGGAAAAATCAAGGGTTTGATTATCGTAAGGTTAAAAAGAGACCAGAAGCGTTTAAAAAATGGTTGCTTAAAAATGAGCTTGCAAACAAATTAAACGTTGAAGACATATATAACAGTATAGCTAGGGAAGGCACATCTACTATTACTGGTCGAGGCTCATTAGTCAACGGTTCTAGATACACTGCATGGGCATTTAGTAATAGATTTAAAGACATTTCAAACACTGACGGTTTTAATGAATGGAATAATAATAATTTATTTGAAACACTTAAACGTACTCAAACAGAAGTTGCAAAGTATGTGTCTACAGTTCATTACTTTGGAGAAGGTGGTTGGAAATTAAACCAACTCTTTGAGCAGTTAGAAAAAGACCCTGGAGATTTTACACCAGACGATATTAAACAATATGCTTTTTATACTAAAGCTATTATTGATAGTGCACAAGGTAATTTTAATAGGATTGAAAGTAAAGATTGGGCAGCAATAAACAATTACTTAAGTAGCTGGGCTATCTTTACAGGCTTACCTATTGCTATGTTATCTTCTTTACCTGAAACATTAATGATCTATTTTAATTTAAAAAATGATAGAGACTTTGCAAAGGCAAATGATCTAATGATAGAAAGTTTTAATGCAATGTTTAGTACAGCAGCAAAGGCATCTGTTCAACGCCATGAACGTTTGTTAAAGCAATTAGGTTTGTCTATTGATCAAAGCACTATTGTTGATAGGTATGCAACTGGTGAAAGAGATATTTCGTTTATGAGAGCACATGAGGCTTTCTTTAGGGCTATGGGTATACAAAAAATTACTCAAGTACAAAGAAGAATGAATGCTGCAATGGGTCATGACTTTATTATGTCTGGTTTTCAATTGCTAGCATTAGCTCCTCGGAAAGGTTTAGATAATAAACAATACAAGGTCTATCAAAGGGAAGTAAAGAAATTACAAAAAGAAGCTAAGAAGCTAACAAAGGAAGGTAAAGCAAAGACCTTTGAAATGAACAGTGTAATTTCTGGTCTGTCTAATTATAAAACTCTTATGTCAGATATGAAGACTAGAGAGTTTGACTTTAATAACTTTACAGATGAAGAGTCTTTAACCTATAATCAGCTACGATCGTTAGGGATTGATGTAATACTGTTAGACAATCTTATGTCTCATATTGAAACACTACAACGAGATAAAGTTTTTGATATGGTAGAGGCTGATAACTTTGAACAGGTAACGCCATACGATTCTATGTTTGATACGCTTGATAAAACACCTATTAGAGATCAAGACTATGAAACACCAATGGACACAGGCGATCTAAGAGAAATAGCTCCTCGTGAAGTAATTATGAGACAAATAGCAAGAGGCGAGTTAAGGGATAAGAATATTTTAACTTATACTGAAATGGAATTGGTTCAGGAAGCAGGTAATATTCAAGAACAAATAGACGATGAAATAGAAACTGGAATATATCGTTTTGTAAACGAAAGAATACAACTTCCAGGCTCTAGCAATAGACCTTTGTTCTTTCAAGATCCACATTACCAGTTGTTAACACAATTTAATGGCTTCTTAAGCACCTTTACTGCTAACATAATACCTAAACTTTGGAATACTAATTTAAGAAAAGGAAATGTTAAAGTTAAATACGATACCTTTGTACTTATTATATTAATGATGGGTATGGGTGGTGGTTCTCAGTATTTAAAAGACATTCTTAAGTTTGGTAAACCAAGTCCTTACCTAGATAATGCAGGCTATTTACAAAGAGCTTTATATTCATCAGGCGTTATTGGACAATACGAAAGAGTCTTAGATGCAGTTGTACCTCTATACCCTCAACGTTTCTCAGGGTTAGATTCATTAGCAGATAAGATACTAGGAGAGAGTGGACCTGCAGCTAGGAATATTCAAAACGTAATCACAGCAGTAGGGCAAGGAGGCGAAGGAGAAACAGAAAGAATGGTAAATAGTTTTGCTAAGGTTGCACCTGTAATAGCTCCAGTTAATAGTCTAAGAGGAGCAGCAGTTGATATCACTCACCTTAGAAATCCGCTACCTGATAGCTTAAACAATTTTCTATTTAGAAATTAAACTACGGACAGTCCTCCTAAGGGGCTGTCCATCTAGTAAGGAGTAAAAAAAATGTCAATAAAAGCACCCTTTTCAGGGAGAAAAACTAATGATCTAGACGCTCGAATAAAAATGGAAGCGGCTAGACTAAAACAAGAACAAGATGCAGCTACTTATGCAAGCAGTCTTGCAAATCCAGTTGAACAAAAAGAAACAAACCTAGGTATAGGCAACTCTGAAAAAATGAGTTGGCAAGAAGTTGACCTAAATAACAATGAGGAAGTTTTAAATGCTCCGTCAATAGAATCTAGAAATGCAGAAATAATTAATGCAGACAATCCTACTGATGCAATTGTAAAACAAATCATTGATGCTGGTGGGGTCTTACCTGACACAGGTGCATCCACTGAATTTAGTAATGATGAAGGGGTTATTAGAGAAAAAGCAGAAGAAGAAAGAGTTTTTCAAATAGAGAATGCAGATAAAACAGGTAATCAATTCTCAGAAAGGGTAGATAGCGAAGGTAATAAAGAATTTGAATTCTTTAACGTGCTAGATACTGCACCTAAATATGAAGGCGATATGGACAGTGTAGATAGGCTTAATTGGAATATACAAAAAGTTAGAAACAATAAAGCAGCAGCTTCTAGTCAAGATACGCTAAGTAGTTTTATTGCTAGGGGCGAAATCCATAGAACTGGATTCCAAGAGTTAATAACTCCTCTTATGCAAGACCAAACTCCACTAGGTTTACAAGTACAAACAGTCTTAAGACAAACAGGTATTGTAGATGAGAACGGTAGTGTTACAACGATTGCAGCAAATGCAATGACTGCTACTATACTTTCTGCTATAAAAAATGTGGTTAACAAAGAAGATTTAAGGATTACTAAAGCTGAAAGAGTATATTCAGCAGGCGAAATGAGTAGAGAAAATTTAGAAAGTGCTACTGCTACTAGACAAAATTTATCTGAAGAAAAAATTGACCCTAATGATATAATTAATGGGCTAGGTGCGGGTGTTATTAATAGGTTACGTAGTGACCCTGATGAGCTTGCTAGCGGTATAATCTCTGGATTTGGAGGTGCAGCTAAAAAAGTTGATGAAAACGTTCTTTCAACTCTTAACACACTAATCTATGCTTTAATGCAAAGAGAAGGTATGTTTAATAAAATTGAAGGCGAAGAAAATATATTAATCTCTGCTGACGGTGCTGTTATGTTTGAAAACATGAGAGAAATATTAGATGATTTAGATATTAGAGACTTAACTTTAAGGTCTAAAATACCTGTCCTTTATCCTGGAGAAGAAAGAAAAGCAGGATTTAGAAAGAAAGGTGATGTCTCCCAAAGTAACAAGATGTCAAAGAACGTATCAGTTGAACAGATGGTTAAGAATACATTAGCAAGTATACCAATGACAATAATACCTGAACGATATGAGATGGCTAGATTACTAGTTGAATCAATTATTATATCGGATGATGGTGTTAATGTAAGGGGCTTTAAAGGTGAAGTAGAAGGTGGAAGACGTTATTCAGGAAGTCTTGCGGCTAAAACACTAGGCTTAGATGAAGCTAAATGGAGAGCTGCATATGCTAATGCTAGAAAAAATATGGCAGACGATCAAGCAGCATTAACAGCAAACCTCGTTATGATTAGAGAAGCTAAAAAGATTTTAAAGCTAATGAGATTTGCGGCTGAAGAAGTAGGTGGTGTATACTATAATAAACAATTCCATGCATCTTCGGTTGGTCGTTTCTTTATTAGGAATACAGACATCAATCCGCAACTAAGTAAACTTGCAAGGATGTTTGTAGGTAATGCAAATACTGTAGTTATTAATCCAAAAATAGATAAGGGTCAAGACATCTGGGCGGACTGGAGCTACATCATAGGTAAAAACCTATTACCTCTACACTTAAATGGTCGAGGTCAAAGCTTAACTAGCGGTGTAAGAACAGAAGATATGGGTTGGAATGCAATTCAAAAACCAGCTATGGAAATCTTAAACAATCCAAACCATGAAGTATACCAGCAATGGGTTGGGGTTGGTAAAAAAATATCTGAGGTAGGCATTGAAGTTATCCAAGGTAATAGAGATTTAAATGCTCTAAAACAAGGCTTAGGAGATAAAATATTTAATGATATTTTTGATTCAGAAGGTTCAGGTAACTCAGGCGATTGGGGCTATCCTTTTCAGTCGTACTTAGACGTCTACGAAATGGATAATGCTAGGAAGAATGGTAGCTCATTTAAACCTAAAGCACAAGTACAGCATGATGGAAAACAAAATGGTATTGCAATTCAAGCAATGCAATTTGGTCGTAGAACTATCTTACGAAGCGTAGGAGTTATGTATAGCGATGAAAAGGATGTAATACCCTTCGGGGATATCAGAGATAGATTCCTATTAAAAATGGCAATGGGAATAAAGGTTGCCTTCCTACACGATCTACCTCGTCAAGCATACTGGGAGCAAGTATTAGCTAGAATAGGAGATTCTAAACGTCAAAAAGAAATAGGTAAAGACATATCTAAAACCCCGCTAATGGAAACTTCATACGGAAAGTATGAGGGTTTTAACGAAGAGACTGCTATTAACTTCATTGAGAAATATAGTAAAGCAAGTCCTGATGGTGAAATGCTACTAGAAGGTAAGCCTGAAGGGCTAGGTATCTATAGCCTTGATGACCAAATTATAGATTTAAATGATATCATTACTGAGACTTTAAGAGAAGTTTTAAACCTACGTTCACAACAGATTATGAAAACTGCAGGTGAAATGTGGTCGATGCTAGGTACTGATGTTGTACTTAAAGGACCATTGGGTACAGATATTTACATGGGCTCTATGGAAAGGAAAACAGTTAAAGACGATGCAACTGGTGAGGTAATTGAATTACCTATTAACATCTTAGGTGAAACAGTAAACATACCGCTAACTAGAATGGAATCTACAGGCAGTGCAAGATCTCGTAATCGTAAAATGATAAGAGATCCTAAAGCAAAAAATGGATGGCGACTAGAAGAACAAACTAAGTTTGGTCAAGAGGTTGCTAACCAATTACCTGTGTTAACCATCCAACAAATAGATGCTGCGGTTATGGCAAAGACTATTAAGGAAGTTAATGAAGATAGAGTTCAAATAGGTAAGCCTCCTAAGTTTGTTATCCCAATACATGATGCGATTATTACGGATGCAACTTCGGTTAAAGATTATCATGCTACAATTAATAGGCAGTTTAGACAGGTTAACAATGAATACTCGGTAACTAAAGCTATCCGTGAAGGTCTTGAAAATTCAAGAAGCAATGCGATATATGAATTAAATAAAAATCCTAATAAATTAATTCGTATGGATGATGATTCAAAGTATCGTGCAATTCACGATGCACTTGGTAGGCTGTATAAAAAAGAAATATTAAAACAAAAGTTACGTAAAGATTCTGATGAAGAAAAAATGGCTGGCTTAAGAAAGAAAACTAATCTTTCGCAAAAAGACCCATATAAAATAGTAAGTTTTGCTATGAAAGAGGGTTGGAAACCAGATGGTTCAGGCTCAATGACAC
>Ga0307999_1000218_pt1 | contig 16337 bp, 12 predicted proteins | sample Neamet1_FD_203158 | JGI IMG/M metagenome (GOLD analysis project Ga0307999, IMG submission 203158) | Marine microbial communities from water near the shore, Antarctic Ocean - #1 | ecosystem: Environmental > Aquatic > Marine > Unclassified | place: Southern Ocean | collected 2014-06-04 | reverse complement strand
GCTTGTACTGTCACATCAAGAGCAGTCGTCGGTTCATCGGCAATCAAAAGATCCGGCTCACAGGCCAATGCAATCGCAATCATGACGCGTTGCCGCATGCCACCTGAAAGTTCGTGAGGATAACTGGAGATCCGTTCTTCGGGCGCTGGAATTCCCACGGCATCTAATAACTGCACTGCTTTTTGCAACGCTGCCCGTGATGACATTTTCTCGTGCAGTTTGAGAATCTCCACCAGTTGCTTTCCGATCCGGTGAACGGGATTTAATGCTGCCATCGGCTCCTGAAAAATCACGCCAATCTCTCCACCCCTGATCTTTCTTTTTTCAGCCCCTGTCACCTTGCAGAGATCACGTCCTTTGAAATTAATCTCGCCTTCGAGAACATGTCCCGATGGTTTTGGTAATAGATCGATGATCGACATCGCGGTCACTGTTTTTCCGCAACCGGACTCTCCCACCAGGCCAACCGTCTTTCCCTTCTCAACCGAAAATGAGATTCCATCGACCGCTCTGACCCAACCGGAATCAGTGTCAAAGCTGGTCACCAGCCCTTTGATATCTAATAAGGTGCTCATTTCTTCCGGTATTTCTCGATCACATTCTGCACCTCGGGAAAGGTCTTTCCCGACCTCATCGCCTCGAGCGTTTCCTCCTGCATCTCGATATCAATCCAGAAGCTGTAATGCTCGTAGGGATAAGACACCACCGGGGGGCAAAATTTCACCGTTTCCGTATTCGGCCAACGCATCCAGCGCCAGCACGCCACTCGCTCAAAATCGCGTTTCCAACCGGGAACGAAAACACCCCGCTCGTAAACCTGCTGCTGGATTTTGTGCGCAAGCTCCTTCTTAAACTCGTTGTCGGAAGTCTGCCGATACTCCTCCACCCATTTGTCCATCTCGGGATCGTTGTAGGCGAAAACGTTATTGGTCTTTGGCTTGATATTGCCCTGCTCGTCATAGGCATTGCGGGAGTGAAAGTATTCGTAGAAGGCGAAGTAAGGTGGCTGAACAGACCACGCGACCGCAGTGAGTTCAAACTTCTTGTCCATCGCATCGGTGAAAACGATACTCGGGTCTTTTCCATCTAGGATCAGGTCAACTCCGGCACTCCGAGCCTCTGTCTTCAAAATCGACATGATATCGGCATAGGTTTTCACAGAGTAATGGCTGAGGGTGAATTCCAACCTCGATCCATCCGGCTTCCGCAGAATCCCGTCATTCCCTTCCTCAGTGAATCCGGCCTTTGCGAAATACTCGCGGGCTTTTTGCGGAGAAAATGGCCGGGGCAGAACGTTGGGATTCACAAAGTCTCCGAAGCCATCGACAAATCCGGGAAGCCGGTTGTAGTCTCCCCAAAATTGAACCTTGATCACTTTATCGTAGTTAAGCGCATGGGCCAACCCGAGACGGACATTGATGTCCTTGAGCTTTTCCTTATCGAGGTTCATCTCGACGCCGAACTGTGGTCGCGGAAAATCGTTGTACCACCAATGCCGTTCAATGTAGCCATCGTAAACCTTTGGAATTTCGGTCTTCTCATACCAGGACTTCGGGCCTGAAACGAGAGCCATATCAAGCTGACCCGCGCGGAAAAGCTCGAAGCTCTTGTTAATGTCGCGAATCACTCTCCAGACGATCTTATCCGGATTATATCGGTAGCGGTAAAATTTCTTGTCATTCCCCCACCAGTTTTTGTTCCGAGTCAAAGTGACGGAAACACCTTTGTCGATGTCTCCATCTCGCACAAAATATGGTCCGGTGTTCGGCTGATGTTTCCAATTATAGCGCTCTTCATAGTCCGGCCCAAACTCCCCATAAAAATGTCGAGGAGACGGGGCGAAATCCCCAATTTTGTTATACATTCCGAGTTCACTCTTGGCCTCAGGGAAGGTCACCGAAAGGGTGTGCTCGTCGTAGATCGCAATCTGGGCAATCTCTTCCCGCAGGTATTGTTTGTAGAAAGGCGAATTCGCGTAGTCCGACATGCGAAGGTATGCCGAAACGGCAAAGTCCCGAGCCTCTACTTCCACTCCATCAGAATAAGCCGCATCCTCATGAATCTTGAAATACCAGGTCCGCTTGTTTGGGCCATGGGCCCATTTTTCCGCCGTCGCCGGGATGACCGAACTATTCAAACGGTTCAAGGCTACCAGCCCAAGTTGAACATCATCGTATAGCTCTCCTCTCATCCCGCTGTTGGAAGCGGGACCGAAGGGCCGTAAAGTGGGGGGGAAACTCGCCACGTAATAACGAAACACTCCGCCCTTTTTTGCAGCAGGATCTGAATCTTCCGGTTCATCAAGACCGTCCTTCCACTCAAGATCATCCGGAAGATCAGCGGGTGTTTTGAAGCTGAAGTATTCGCCAAGCGCCACCCGACGTTCAAAACGCTCGACTAGTTTCGCGGAATCCTTCGCCGCCGCCGAATCCGGCTCGGCCATGGTCAACTCCTCTTGAGCCTCCGCCAGTTTATCGGCATTCCACGTTTTCATGTAGTCATTGAAGACAGGCACAAATTCATCAAAGCCAAGCCCCGCAACATAGGCTTCCTCTTCCCTTTGGCAGGACAAAAGAAGAAGGGAAAAAATCAGAATAAGCCAACGCATGAATCCTTAGCGATAATAGGTATACTTCTTGGGGTCAAATGCCTCGCGAATCGCTTCTCCCACAAAGGTCACCAGCACCAGCATGATGACAAGACATGAGAAAGCGGAGGTCACTAGAAGAGGTGATGAAAGAGAACTTAGACCATCTTTGAGGAGCTTTCCCCAGCTCGCATATTGCACCGGGAGGCCAAAGCCCAGGTAGTCGAGTGCAGTCAATGAAAGTACTAATCCCGAGATCGAAAACGGAACCAGAGTTACCAGAATCGCGACCGAGTTGGGCAGCAAATGACGAAACAAGATCCGAGGCACCCCCGCCCCGATAACCCGGCTCGCCGCTATGTAATCCCGCGCTTTTTCTTTCAGGGCCGACGTCCGCATGAGGTAGGTCATGCCCATCCAACCGAAGATCGAGAGGATCCCGAGGATGAGGTAAAATCCCAACCGATCCTTGTATTGGGCCGGAACGCCCAGCGTGATGATAATGACGAGGAAGAGGAAAGGGATGTTAGAGAGAATTTCAATGATCCGTTGCACGACCAAATCAAACCATCCGCCAAAATATCCCATCAGAAGCCCCACCGTAATTCCAATGAGGTAGACGATCGGGATGTAAATGATGGCGGCCTGGAAATTCACCTGTAAGCCACCGTAGAGATAAGCAATGACGTCATCCCCCTGGGAAGTGGTTCCCAAAAGATGCGACATCTTCGGCTCAGAAGGCGGATAGCTGACATCGTATTCCTCCTGCACTTTGGAGTTGGACAAAAAGTCTACCAGAGCCCCTTCGCCTTCCCATTCCTGTGATCTTTCAACGAGTTCGCCATCCCGATATTTCACCTTGTAGACGCGGTCCCCTTCCTTGTTCCAACCCTGCGCATCCCCTTGGCGAATGCCTTTTCGATAGGTGAAGCGGAGGTGCGGCGCTTCCGGCTGCGCTGGGCTGTAGAGACGTGTTCCCAGTCCACTGTAATCCGACTCCGCCGGATCGATCTCCTTGGCCAAGGCACTGATGGTATCTTGGGTCGGATTGTAGGGGCGTAGTGGGAGGATCACACTGGCGTCAGCCTTGTCTGCGAAGACCTTCTTTAATTCACGGTAGTTAGGCTCAAGATCAGCCTGAGCCGGATCTGTGATGCCAAAGTCCTTGTTCTTCTCCAGCTTTGTCGTGAAAGCCGGGAAATGCCACTCCCCCTCGAATTTCACCGCAAGCGCCTCTTTGCCCACAATCAACTGGTCCAGCGCTGCCAGTCCGGCCAGGCCCACCAAAATGAGGAAGGAATAATACCCCCGTTTGATCGCTTTGAAGCGCTGGATCTTGCGGATCGTCACCGGGTTTGGCGGACCGCTTGTGAGCTTGCTCAGAACAAGCCACGCTCCCACCAGAAAAAGAATGATTGCGGTGATGAAGCCGGCCTTCGAAACCAGCCACTCCAGAAAGTCAAAGGGCAGATTTAAATCACCGGCCGAGCGGGAAAAATTATACCCCCAGCTGATCGTAGGGAGCTTCAAGTCGGCGCGGTCAGCCAAGACACTGGCAACCGAGGCAACGATGAGGGAGATTCCAATTCCGAGCTTCATGGTCTAATGGAATTTCACCCTCGGATCGATGAGGGCAACGATGATGTCAGAGAGGATGTTTCCCATGACCATAAGAAACGAGGCGACGGTCAATGTCCCCATGATGAGCATTTGATCGGGACCAGTAATGGCTCGAAATTGCAACAGGCCGAACCCCTGAATATCGAAAACCGTTTCGATCAGAAGGCTGCCGGAAACGATAAGGGTGATCAATTGGCCCAAGCTGGTGGCGATTGGGATGAAGGAATTCCGAAAGGCATGACGAAAAACGGCTCGGTTAAAGCTCACCCCTTTTGCCACCGCTGTGCGAACGTAGTCGGCGGCAAGATTGTCCATGAGGTTGTTTTTCATCATCATCGTCATCCACGCGAAAGATCCAATGACGTAGCTAATCAGCGGGAGGACAGTATGCCACGCGAGATCTTTTATTTTCCCGAGGAAGGTCATGGAGTCAAAGTTCTGTGACACCAATCCGACCATTGGAAAGATCGGCTTGTAGGCTCCAAGGTAAACGAGCAGGAGCGCCCCGAGAGCGAAGCCCGGAATGGCGTAACCAAAGAAGATGAGAACCGAGCTCAGGTTATCAATGGGCGTGCGGTGCTTGATTGCCTTGAGAATTCCGAGAGGCAAACACACTCCATAAGTCAGAATGGTCGTGAGGATGCCAAAGTAGAGAGCAACCGGCATGCGCGACTTGATCAAATCCAGAACCGGCTCTCCAAAAACCGAGGATTTCCCCATATCGCCCTGTAGCAACCCGGAGATCCGGGACTTATAGATGACCGCCCGAGGAAGATAATTATCAACGGTTCGATTTGTCACGCCATCCTCCCGCTCCTTGTGAACTTCAAACCGCTGCTCGGCTGTTTCGTAGCGATATTCCCAGCTGTCTTCGGTGATATCCTGCCACTCGGCGATTGGCTTCGAGCGATCCACGTAACGTGCCCATTCGATTTCACCATTGTCTTTCTGCACCACTACCGGGCGGCCGGTTCCCGCAAGACTGACGAGAACTTGTTTTGAAGGATCTTTGACAAGACTTCCCCCGATCATCTCCTCACTGAGTTGGTCGCCCTGTTTCGAAGGTTTAAATTCGGCCTCACTGTAAAGCCGTTCGCGTGGATACAGGCCCAACCACGTCATATAGGCGATGACTACATTCTTGTCATATAGGTATTCACGCTCAAAGGCCTCGATCTGCTCCTCGGACAAAGCGCCGCTCTGTCCCCCGCTGCCGCCACCACCACCGCCTTCGGAGGTCCCGGCCGCCGCGGCCTGCAATTCCCGTTCCAGTGGGCTTCCGGGCATCACCCGGGTAATGGCAAAAACAAGGAAAGTCACTCCCAGCACGGTCAATGGGACCAGTAGCAAGCGGCGGAGGAAATAAACTTTCATTCGGGGTGTTAGCGTCTTTGACGCATAAGGTTTTCTTTCTATTCGAACCCCATTGTCAAATGAAAGTCCCAGAATACAAAAATTCATTCCCTTTCTCTCTCATTTGTCCAAGGTTTCACCCGTGTTTCGGAACCTGCTCTTTCCAGCCCTCGCCAGCCTCGCTTTCGTGTCATGCGAGAATCGATCCGACGTCGAGATCGCCAATGAGGAAAACATTCTCATCATCGGTAACAGCAACGAGCCCAAAGGACTCGATCCGCACCTCGTCTCGGGAGTCCTAGAGTCCAACATCATCCGCGCTCTTTTCGAAGGCCTCTGTGTCGAAGACCCGGCAAAGGACAGCACCTCACTACCGGGCGCTGCCCTGACCTGGGCCCCTTCCGATGACTTTACAGAGTGGATTTTCAACCTCAATCCCGAAGCCAAATGGTCCGACGGCGTACCTGTCACGGCCGTCGATTTTGTCTTCTCCTACAAGCGCCTCCTCTCACCGGACCCCAATTGGCCCGCTGAATATTCCGAAATGCTCTACTTCCTCAAAAACGGAGAAGCCTACAACCGCAGCCACTTCGGCCATATCCTCTGCGGAAATGACCCGGACTTCCCTCTCGACTGGGAGACTCTCAAAAAAGCGAACTTCGAAGGTGAACGCAGCCTCAAACTCGAGAACTTTGTCGGCAAGAAATTCTCCGACTTGAAGGAAATCGACCTGAAAAAGCTGAAACCCTATCTCAAGGAAGACGAAACCATCGATCTCGCGAAGATCACCGCCGAGAAAGTTGATCTGAAAAACCTCTCTGAGACCGAGAAACGTATCTTCTGCAACGCCAAGGGAATCGACAAACTGAGCAAGGAGCAACTTCAGTCCCTCAAATCCGACTCCAGCCTCGTGACGTGGACCGACGTTGTCCCTGAGGAGGTCCGCCAGATTGTTCTCGACCGCCTCATCGGTCATCACGAAGCCGGCAAACCCAATCTTTGGGAAGAAGCCCAGGTCGGCGTGACCGCAGTCGATGATTTCACTCTCAAGATCACCCTCCGTGGGCCGGTCCCGTTTCTGCCCGAAATCACCAAGCACTACACTTGGTATCCCGTTCCAAAACACATCGTTCTTCGATACGGAAAAATCAACACCGCCTTCTCCTCGCAATGGACCCGCCCGGGCAACCTCGTCTCGAACGGCCCCTTCAAGCTTAAGACCTGGCGTACCAACCACTTTCTCGAGGTCGAGAAAAACCCCCACTATTGGGACAGGGATCAGGTGGACTTAAATGGCATCCGCTACCTTCCCATCAAGAATTACTATACCGAAACCCGCATGTTTGGGGACGGACAACTTCATATGACCTATACCGTGCCCTCGGAGCTCATCCCGATGGCCAAGAAAAAATACCCCGACCAACTCCGCCAGGAACCTTACGTGGGCGTCCGATTTATTCGAGTCAACACCCGCAAGGAACCACTCAACAACCCCAATTTCCGCCGCGCTCTTGCGACTTCCATCGATCAAAAAGCAATCTGCGAAAAAATCCTTCTCGGTGGCCAAAAACCCGCTTCCGGAATCGTCCCGCCCTTCGGCGAATACAAGGTCCCCGGGCTCATCCAGTTCGACCCCGAGAAAGCCCGAGCCCTCCTCAAAGAGTCCGGTTACTCGACCGACTCCAAGTTCTCGGAAATCAAACTTCTCACAACCAATTCAGAATCCGGTCTTCGCGAAGCGGAAGCCCTGCAAGAAATGTGGAAACAACAGCTGGGCATCAAGGTTCGCATCGTCCAACGGGAATGGACGACCTACCTCCAAAAACAATACGATGCCGACTACGACCTCTGCGTGGCAGGCTGGATCGGCGATTACCTAGACCCGACAACCTTCCTCGAAATGTGGGTGGCGGACGGCGGAAACAACAACACCGGATGGGGATCAAAAGAGTTTGAGAACCTTCTCACCAAAGCGGAAAACACGGCTGACGTTGCCGCCCGCATGGACGTCCTTTCACAGGCGGAAAAAACGATTCTTGCGGACACTCCCGTCCTCCCCATTTACTGGTACACCACCAATTACCTGATCCGCCCCGAGGTCAAAAACTGGAATCCCCTTCTCCTCAACAATCATCCGTTCAAATTCGTTAAAATCGAAAAATAAGTCCGACTCCCGATGCTCAAAATCATCCTTTCCCGTGTGATCCAGACCATTGTCGTGGTCTTTGTCCTCGTCACCTTCGTCTTCTTCGCCGTTCGCGCCATTCCCGGCAATCCCTTCGCCAGTGACAAGGCAACTTCAGCTGAAGAAGAAGCCGCCCTCAAGGCCTACTACGGACTCGATAAGCCGCTGCCCGTCCAGTATGTCAACTACTGGAAAAATATCCTGGTCGATGGTGACTTTGGCGACTCGCTGGCGATGAAAGGCCGGAAGGTCTCCACGTTGATTTCCGAGTCCTTCCCGGTCTCATTAAAACTTGGCGTGATCTCTCTTATCCTCGGGATGTTGATCGGAATCCCACTGGGAATCGTGGCCGCCCTCTTCCACAACCGATGGCAGGACTATCTCGCCATGGTAGTCGCGATGGCGGGAATTTGCGTTGTCGCCTTTGTCCTCGGCCCCATTTTCCAAATCTCCATCGCCGCGCCCCTCGACTGGTTCAATGTCGCAGGCTGGAGCCGCACCAGCGACATTATCCTCCCCTCCATAACTTTGTGCTTCGGAGTCGCGGCCTACCTCGCCCGACTCACCCGGGGAGGCATGCTTGATGTCCTCTCACAGGATTACATCCGGACCGCACACGCAAAAGGAGTCCCCACTCTCCAAATCATCGTGAAACACGCCATACGGCCGGCCCTCATGCCCGCCGTCACCTTTCTGGGCCCTGCCTTTGCGGCCATTATCACCGGCTCGTTTGTTGTCGAAACCATCTTTCTGGTTCCCGGGATGGGCCAATACTTCGTCCTCGGGATCCAGTCGAAGGACTACAATCTCGTCCTCGGACTTGTTCTTTTTTACGGCATCCTCATGGGCATCGCCAACCTGCTCTCGGATATCGCCCTCATCTTCATGGACCCCAAACTTCGCACCGCATAAGACACCATGAGTTCCTCTGCAACTGTTCAGAACAGCGAACCGGCAGCGATCGAAAAAGGTTCCAGCCTTTGGACCGACGCCTTTGTTCGCCTTAAGAAAAACAAACTCGCCGTGCTGGGCGGGATCATTGTCATCGTGATCCTATTCCTCTGCTTCATCGTCGCTCCCATCATGTCGATGGCCGGAATGAAGGCCAATGATCAGGACCTCGCCAACCGCTTTGCCGGAATTGGCGAAAAGGGCGTCCTTGGCACCGACCAACTGGGCCGCGATCTTTTCATGAGGGTTCTTGAAGGAGGTCAAATCTCCCTTCTCGTCGCCTTTCTCGCCACTATGATGACCGTCACCATCGGCGTCATCTACGGCGGAGTCGCAGGTTACATCGGCGGCAGGATCGGCAACATTATGATGCGAATCGTCGATGGCCTCCTCGCCATGCCTTTCCTGATCATCGTGATCCTCTTCCGCGAGATCATCACCGGACGAATCGATATCGTGGCCCGCTTTCTCGTCAACGAATGGAGCTGGGACAACGACACCGTGACGCGCTTCGCCAACCTCATTCCGCTCACCATCGCCATTGCCGGATTTGGCTGGCTCTCGATGGCCCGGATTGTGAGATCATCTGCGGCTTCTCTCTCAAAGCAGGAGTTTGTGGAAGCCGCCCGTTCGCTGGGCCTCAGTCATCGACGCATCCTCTTCCGCCACATGCTCCCTAATATGCTCGGCCCGGTCATCATCTATGCCACCCTGACCATCCCCAGTTTCATTCTCTACGAAGCGACTCTTAGTTTCATCGGACTTGGTATCGAGCCACCGAACTCATCGTGGGGCAAACTCATCATGGAAGGAGCCAATTTCCTCGAAACAAATGTCATCGTCCTCGCCATCCCGGCAGTGATGTTCTCGCTCACCCTCTTCGCCTTTAACTTCCTCGGCGACGGCCTTCGGGATGCCCTGGATCCCAAAGCATCAAAGGACTAAGCACGAAAGGGAGCCTTTCCCGTCAAACAAAAAATCCGCCTCGACCGAATCGAGGCGGTTGGAAATCTGGATTGCAGTCCGAGGACCTATTGCTTGCGGCGAGCAAGTGCACAAAACCCGACAAGAAGAAGCCGCACCGAGCTTCAAGGCTCTGGAAGATTGAAGCCAATACAAACGGTGAAACTTCTAAGAGGTCGGCTGCCCTTGGCAGGGCCGCGGCGAATCCGCCCAGAACGTTCTCAAGATCACCGACACTCATGGAGCGTCCCCTTGACTGTCCCGTAATCTTCAGGTGGCTTCAATATCCTCCCTCATTTCTTGTGGCACTGTATCATCAGATCTCCAAGGCCCGTCATTTCGCCAAAGCTAATCCTCAAAAGCCACCTGCTCTTCCTTGCCCATCCAGTCACTCGATTCGGCCTCCATCACTCTTTCTTTTTAACTGTTTCGAATTTCTGCCACCGCCTCTTGCATCTCGTCGTAATAGCTCTTCATTGCCTTTGCCCGCGCCAGTCCTGCCGCAGTGAGTCGATAATATTTCCGTGCCGGACCGCTTTCACTCTCTACCAAGTGCGATTGCAAAAGCCCCTGCTTCCTCATCCGCGATAGCAGTGGATAGATACTCCCCTCCGACACATCCAGTCCTTTGACCTTCACCAATCGTCGCGCGAGATTATACCCATAGGTTCCATGTTCATCCGCCTCAAACTCCATCGCCGACAACACGCAAAACTCCAGAACCCCCTTCCGAAGCTGCACCGTCCAATTGTCAAATAACGCCTCCATCACTAAAAATAACTATTACCAGCTACCTTGTATAGCAAGGCACTAATATTCGATCTCCGCTTTTTCTTTCTCAACCACCCTCGAATTTGTCAAAGTCCTCTGCAGATGGATCCGCAGGAACTTCAAAAACAAATCTCTGACTCCAGCGCGTGGGTTGGAGCCATTCGTAACGAAATGGGCCAAGTCCTTGTCGGACAAGAAAATCTTGTCAACAAGCTCCTCATCGGCCTTCTCAGTCACGGCCACATTCTTCTTGAAGGCGTCCCGGGCCTTGCCAAAACCTTAGCCGTCAAGGCCCTTGCGGGATCGTTGCAAGCCAAGTTTTCCCGAATTCAATTCACCCCGGATCTTCTCCCCGCCGACCTCCTCGGCACCATGATCTATCATCCCGATCAGAAAATATTTACTCCCAAGCTCGGTCCCATCTTCGCCAACCTCATCCTGGCCGACGAAGTCAACCGCGCACCCGCAAAGGTTCAATCCGCTCTACTCGAGGCGATGCAGGAACGCCAGGTCACCATTGGAGATCAAACCCATGCTCTTCCCCACCCCTTTCTTGTCCTTGCCACCCAAAACCCCATCGATCAGGAAGGAACTTATTCTCTCCCGGAAGCCCAGCTCGACCGCTTCCTTTTAAAAGTCACCGTCGATTATCCCAGCCGCGAAGAGGAACTCGATATCCTTGACCGAATGTCTTCCTCCAACGCCAACGAAGCCACCACCCCGGTCACCACCCCCGAAGCCATCTCAGCCAGCCGCGAACTCGTTGACCAAATCTACATCGACTCCGCTGTTCGTGGCTACATCGTCGATCTCGTTCAAGCCACCCGCACCCCGGGCAACTACGAAGGATCTCTGAAAAACCTCATCATGGCCGGCGCTTCACCACGCGCTTCCATCAACTTCGCGCGCGCCTCCCGCGCCCGGGCTTTTCTTCAAGGCCGAGCCTTCGTCACTCCAGCCGACGTTAAGGAACTCGCCCCCGAGATCCTCCGCCACCGCATCATCCTCTCCTACGAGGCGGAAGCGGAAAACGTCACCACTGATCAAATCATCGAACGCCTCATGGGCCGTGTGCCCGTCCCTTGAAAACTTGACGTCTTAAGGAATCAGGTCAGTCTCACTGGATCGTTTTTCAAACAAGTCACGCGAAATACAACTGATAATGATGCTCAAAAAACACGTTCCTCTCCTCCCTCTCGGCTGCGCCTTTTCCGGGGAGGCCGCCATTGATGATGACACTTCCATTCTAATGGCTCCAACCCTGCGGGCATGAGCCTGCTTGACGACATCTCGTTTGCGGTGGGTGCCAGCATTGTATTCCCAAATGTCGATGCCGACGGCTTGGCCTTTGACCGGACCGGATGGGGCGCCCCTGTGAGCGACAGCAATGACGCCATTGGTGCCGAATTCGACTCTGGGGAAGTCACATCCGGAAAAGCCCTCCCTTTTTCCCGCCAAGAATCACCGCTCCGATGATAGAAATCCCCAGGAAAACCATCGCCCATACTCCGAGAGCGGAAGCGAGCTCGTAGCCGTTACCGAGCATTCCGATGAGAGAATAGATCGCCTTCGTAATTGGAAAATGCTCGGACTGTTGGGCCAAAATCAAACTATCGCTCACCTCCAACATGGCGAAGGCGAAGGCGAGAATCCCCCCCGCAATCAAGTTGGGTCCCAACAAAGGAAGAGAGACTCTTCTCAGGGTCCGGGCAGGTGTCGCTCCCAAGGAACGGGCAGCCTCTTCCAAAGCCAAATTGCTCTGTTGAAGCCCGGCCACTGCGGAACGCACCACGTAGGGCAATCTCCTCACCGCATAAGCCACCACAAGCAGCCAAGTTGGATCCTCTTTGGCGCCTTGAACCAGGAACCGAAAGGCTTCTCCATCCTGAGAGAGCGCAAGATACCCGAATGCCATCACTAATCCCGGAACTGCCAGTGGAAGCATGACCAGGGCATCAAGAAACGCCCTACCTCGAATTGTACTTCGCACAATGACCCAGGCAATCGCGATTCCAAGAATGAGATCCACCAGAGTTGCCATCGAGGCATAAAACAGGCTGTTTTGGATCGAGGGAACCACCAGAGGATGGCTCAGAGCTTCCTGATAATGGGCTGTTGTCCAAGCCTCCGGCAAAATGCTGGCATACCAATCCTGAGCCAGAGAAAGCACGACCACACCCGCATGGGGAAGAGATGCGATAAAAAAGACCCCCAGGAAAAACAAGGTGCACAACCACGCCTTCCCCCCCTTGGGTCGCACTTCAACATTCTTCCCCTTCGGTCGCGGCGCTGTCCCCAGTTTGGAGCGGCCCAAAACCGCTTTTGAAGCCATAAAGACAAGCGTGGAGACAACCAGCATGATCGCCACCAAGGCAAACGGGAAGGGATTCGACCCAAGATCCTTAATCCCATCATAAACCTGTACCGGTGCCACCCGTGTGTAGTCAAAGACCAATGGCACCCCAAGCTCAGTGAAGGACCAGATGAAAACAATGGCTCCGCCGGCAAAGATTCCGGGCGTCGTCAAAGGAAACGTAATCCGCATGAGACGTCGCCACGGCGGGCACCCCAAATTCTGGGCCGCCTGCTCCATCGCCGGATCAATATTCGACAAGGAGGCTGCGATGTTCATGTAAAGGATTGGGTAAAGATGCAGGGCATTCATGATGACCACTCCCCAAAACCTCCCGTCCCCCAACCAATCAACCGGCAGCGCCGGATCCATAAGCCCCACCTTTGCAAGACAAGCATTGAGCGCCCCATTGATACCCAGAATCTGCTTCACCCCTACCGCACCCACAAATGGCGGTAATACCAGCGGAATTAAAATGAGTGCTGAGAGCGACTTCTTGAATGGAAAAAGATACCGGTGCCCGATCAAAGCGAGAGGAAAGGAAATGACCAGAGAGACAACGGTGCTCGAAACCCCCAACGCGAAGGCATTCCAAAGGCCTTCGGTATAAACCGGATTCTTGAAAACCTCGATCACGAAGGAAAAGGTCAGCCCTTTTCCCTCTTCGTAAAATGCCTCCTTCAAGACCATCACAGCCGGATAGATAAAGAAAACAGCAAAGAAGAGCGTCACTGCTGCAGTCAGACTATAAGCGGCTTTGCGACTCATCGGCTTCCTCCTTTCGCCAATCTTTCAGCATCCCGGTAATTGTCTCTGAAATGCTTACCCAACCGATTCATCATGCGCACTGCCGCCACCTTGTCTTTGGATCTTAATGTCTTCTTGATATCGGAAAGTGCGAGTTCATAACCCACCGGAGTGACATCGTAAAACTTTGCCGTCGCCTCTGCCGGAAAACCAGCCTCAATCAAGGCATTCCACGCTTCCTTCATCTCATGATGAGAATCAATACACATCGCTCGGATGATGTTTCGAAGGGGGGTGAAGTGCCGCCCTGTCAGATTGTAGTCGTAGACGAACTCGTCCGCCGTTTCATAGGGCATCACTTTGGCATCCACCATTTCCGAAAGGTAGGGTTCTCGATAGAGATCACGGCGAATCGGGAGGCGTCTCAAACTTCTCATCTTCGGTCCCATCTCTGATCCGGGTTTGGCATTCCAGAGCATCTGGCCCTGTTCCGTGAAAATAAAATTCACGAACTCCTGTGCAAGATCGAGATGCGGAGCTCCCCTTAAGATTGCTACTGGATCGACACTCATTGAAGTTCCTCCCACGGGAGAAACAAAACGAATCCGCGACCAGCCATTTTTTTTCTTCAAAGCCTCATTAAAAGAGCGCCCATAAAAATCAATACACATCCCCGCAATGGCATTTCCCTGCGCTACATCATGCGGAACCTTTGAAGCATTGTCGGTGAAATAACGGGCATTGGCTCCAATCCGCTGGATCAAATTCATCCCCTCCACCCAACCTTTGTGACAAGCATCTTCCTGCGAAAGTCCAGACTTCAAGTGATCGTGAATCTTCTGCTGCACAAGCATCTCAAAAGCTTTCGCCACCGATCCACTTTTGGTGGGATCAGCGAGAGCAATTCCTTTTTGAAACCCCGGCTCCCCCAGATCATCCCACGTAGTTGGCGCTTCCAAATTCAATCGCTTCAAGCTGTCGGCGTTGTAGCAAATTCCAAACGAAGAAAGACACGTCCCCAGCCAGTCTTTTTCCTCAGGGTAGTAGGTCTCTCCGCTCTGGGTTTTGGGAATGATTCCCTCTTCAAAAATCTCCGTTTGTTGTTCGAAAATATCCAGTTTTTGAAAACGCTTTTCCGCAGCTTGAAGTTTGAAATCATAGACGCCGCCGCCGAAGAACAAATCAAGGCCGATCCCCTCTTTGCCGTTTTTTTCGGCTGAATCAAAGGCGCTATCCAACACCCGTTTGATCTCACTTGTCCCACCCGGCGTACGCCAATTGATATACACGCCTTCACCATGCTCTTCCTCATACCATTTCGAAAACGCCTCGCCGAATTCCCGACGAATGAGTTCGTTGTGCGGTGTAATCACATCAAGACGTAACTCAGCCTTGCTGATGGCAGCAGCATCGTCATCACGTAAGATGATGGGGGCAGCCACCACAATCGCCATGGGTAAAAAGACCCCAAGATATTTTTTCCAGGCTCCATTCATCGTTCCAAAAGGGTGACGTCTTCCGTAGAAACTCTGAGGCCGATAAGATTGTCTCCAGGCGAGCGGATGATTTGCGGATTTTGCTCGGTCACTTGCATGACCGTTCCATCGTCCAGCCCAACGGAATATTGGATCAGGCTGCCCAGATAAATTCGTCCGATAATTCTCCCGACCAGAGAGCCCTCAGCTGGGTTAACAATCTCAACGGCCTCAGGGCGGATCGATAAGATGACTGAAGAACCAGGGATCGGTTGAAATCCTTCCACACTCGGTGTTGCCGTAAGCACTCCGTTTGGAGTCTCAACTTGGCGCCCCTCACGAACTGTCCCTTTGAGCAAGTTCGTTTCCCCAATAAATCCTGCCACGTAACTCGAGATCGGCTGACGATAAATTTCCTCAGGCGGCCCCACTTGCGCAATCCCCCCCTCATCCATCACCGCCATTCGATCAGCCATGGACAAAGCTTCGGCTTGATCGTGCGTCACATAGATACCCGTAAGATCATTCTCCTTCACAATACGCCGAATCTCAGACCGCATTTCGAGCCGGAGTTGAGCGTCGAGGTTGGAGAGGGGCTCATCGAGAAGGAGACACTTCGGACGAACCACTAGAGCCCGCGCCAAAGAAACCCGCTGCTGCTGCCCTCCTGACATTTGATCGACCCCTCGTTTTGCAAAGCCATCCAACTTGACCATTTTAAGGGCTTCCTCAACTCGGCGCTGAATCTCCTTTTTCTCCACCTTCCTTTCCTCCAAACCGAAGGCAATGTTCTGCCCAACCGTCATGTGCGGCCACAGCGCGTAGGATTGAAATACCATTGCCGCTTCACGCTTATGAGTGGGAAGCCCCGTCACATCACGATCTCCAAAGAAGACTCTCCCTTCGGTTGGAGTTTCCAATCCCGCGATGCAACGCAACAGGGTCGTTTTCCCACATCCACTGCCACCGAGCAGGAAGAAGAGCTCTCCCGAAGCAATTTTCAGCGAGACGTTCTTAAGTGCGGTCACATTGCCAAATCGCTTCGTGATCCCATCGGCCCGGATTTCTTCCATAGAGGGACATGCTTGAATTTCCTCCATAAAAGGCAAGCCCTCAAGGTGGTAGTTTCTGTTTAGCACCTCCCAGAACACAGGTTTTACGCCAGGCCTGGATTTTGCCCCTTCAGTTTAAGCCCAGCCCAATTCCTGATTGCCTGAATTAAGGGCTGGCCTTGAGCGCTGCCTGACAAGCACCGCAATTCGAACCCCCCCTTCAAACCTACCCTTCCAAAAGACGCGCGCAACGGCATCACGGTTCCCCAGCTTCTTTGAT
>Ga0307999_1000214_pt1 | contig 16553 bp, 13 predicted proteins | sample Neamet1_FD_203158 | JGI IMG/M metagenome (GOLD analysis project Ga0307999, IMG submission 203158) | Marine microbial communities from water near the shore, Antarctic Ocean - #1 | ecosystem: Environmental > Aquatic > Marine > Unclassified | place: Southern Ocean | collected 2014-06-04 | reverse complement strand
GGGATATCCTGCGCATTGAGAAAGACAGTATTGTTCGGGTAAGTTGCCACGAAAGCACTCTTCGTCTGGTGCGTCTTCCCGGGCACTCGTTCTATGAAACTCTTCGGAAAAAACTTCACTGGCACGGAGGATAATCTGCCTACTTGGTTTGGAGGGATGAAAGCCCTCCATCAACGCAAAGCGAATGTCCAGTGATCCAAGTGTTATCAGGGGATAGAAGGAAGAAAAGGGCGCTTGCGATTTCTTCGGCGGTGCCGAGTCGCCCGAGCGGGTGCATGGCTTCGGAGAATTTTCGGGCTGATTCATTTCCCGTGATTGGGGCGGCCAAGGGGGTGTCGGTTAGGCCGGGAGCGACACAATTAACCCGAAGTTTGTTTTTAGCGTATGTCGCGGCAGCGGCCCGGGTGAGGCCAGCAACTCCCGCCTTGGCGGCGGCGATTGCTTCATGATTCGAGAGGCCTTTTTCAGCGGCGGCCGAAGTTACAAAAGCGATGGAGCCTCCGGATTTGCTCATGGGGCGACCTAGCTGATTTAGAAGGTAAAAAGCTGAGTTGAGGTTGGTGTCGATGGTAGATCGCCATTCTTCAATTGAGGTCAGGTGAGCTGGTTTGAGAAGGATGGAGCCAATGCAGTGTGCAGCCGCTTCGATGGTGCCGAGTTCGAAAAGGGCACCATTGACACAATTTTCGACTTGTTCGGGCTTGGTGAAGTCACAGACGAGGCCTTTGACGCCTAGTTCGCTAGCCAAGGCGGTGAGTCGGGATTCATTTCGTCCGGCAAGGACGAGCCGGGTGCCGGCAGCTGAGAGCTTTCGGGCAAGAGCGGAGCCAATACCACCATTGGCCCCAGTGATGAAGGCGGTTTCTGGAGCGGTCATTATTGACCGATCCTAAGCTCGCTGAGCCAGGTTTGCATCTGATTTTTTGTGCCTTCTGCCTCGATTCTAAACTGGCCTCTACCACCGGAGCGATCCTTAAGCTCTGCTCCGAGCGTGCGGAAAACGGAAGCGCGGTTGGAGGAAGAGTAGGTGGACTGATACCAGTTAATGGAGGTTCCGTTGACAGAAGAACTTTGCCAGATTTGGGGTGTGTTAGCCCGAGTTTCAATGCCTTTGATATTTGGGGGATAAGCAAAGAAAGGCATCATTTGGCGTGAGGCGATGATGCGGAGGATTTCCTTTGGATTTGAAGGGTTGATATAAGTTTTTTGATAGCCGTCCTTGGTCAGGAGCACCAGCGACTGACCCCAAGCCTGGGCGCGGGCGGGGCTGGAGAGGGAGGGAAGATGTTTCGAGGTTGAGTTCGATGAGGAACACTGGGCGAGAAAAGGAAGAAGCAGGACGAGCCAAATGATTTTCATAACGGATATTATTATAATAATTGATTGTTCGAGCGCATCATTAAAATCCAATTTTGCAGCATTATTCGTCCGTTAGGATTCCGGAGATTAACTTTATTTTTGCAGCCCGTGTCAGGCTCTTGATGCGAATTTCTTCACGCGCCGCTTCGGATCGGGTCCCGATTTTCATTTGGTAGACCAGTTCGAGAGGTGCTTTCCCGCGGAGATATTTGGCGCATTTGGGGCTTTGGGATTGGTGCTCGGAAAATCGGCGGAGAACATCATTGGACATGCCGCAGTAGAGTGAGCTGTCTCCACATTGAATGAGATAGACTGACCAGGTGATTTTATGATCAGGCATTTGAATCCGGACTCATTTGAGCGAGGACTCTTTGGTTGAATTCATCTGCCATGTCGTAGCCAAGTCGCCGGAGCTGGAGGTTTAGGGCGGCCACGCCAATTAGGCGGGCGGTGTCCCGGCCGGCGGCAACCGGAATTTCGACGAGGGGAACTTCGGTATCGAGAATTTGGAGAGATTTTTGGGACATGCCAAGGCGGTCAACTTTGTTTAAGTCGGTTTCCGGTTTTAGTTCGACAACCAAATCGAGTCGTTTTTCAGGGCGGATCGCGGAGAGTCCATATAAGTTGGCGACGTTGATGATGCCGACGCCCCGCATTTCAAGGTAGCCTCGGGCAAAGTCCTTGGCGGTAGCGGAGAGATCACTCCCAACCTGTTTCAGATTCACGACATCGTCGGCCACAAGGGCGGCACCCTTTTCCAGCAGGCCGATCGCTGTTTCGCTTTTTCCAGAGCCACTCTTTCCCATGATGAGAACTCCGATACCACGGTAGTCCACCATACATCCATGGAGAGTGGTTCGAGGTGCGAACTCCTCTTCCAATCTGATCGTCGCCGCATTAAGGACGGACATTGTTTGCCTTGGGGAATGAAGGATAGCGATGTTTTGAGCCCGGGCGACTTCGTGAAGAGTGGGAATGATATCATGTCCTCGCGCAAGAATGAGGCAGGGGAAATCCTGCTTGCAAAGCATGGTAAAGCGTTCCAGACGAAGTTCGTCGGGGAGCTTCTCGAGATAAGAATTCTCTGAATTCCCAAAAACTTGAACCCTCTTTTTCGCGAAGTAATCGACGAAACCAGCGAGCGCCAGGCCGGGGCGGTTGACAGCCGGTTCTTCAATCAGCCGATCCAATCCAATGGCCGGTTCTTCGATCGTGAGTTCTAGGTCATCCCCATGACGTTTCAGGAAGTCTCCAACTGTAATGCTTTGGATGACTTTGCGTTTTCCTCCAGCTGCCATGACGGGAGCTTAAAGCTCGAGGACAGAATGGCGAGCCGATGTTTTGGCAGCCAGGGAAGAGCTCAACTCAGTATATTGAGGAGTTCTCCGATGCGGTGTTTGTTCTCAAGAGTGTGGCGGAGGCGTTTCTTCCGATTGATGGAATATAGGTTTCTTCGCCCTTCTTTTTTCATCTTGAGGACTTTGTCTTCAATCAGCTCAGTAAGAATTCGTTGGGCAGTCCGTTGGGTAAGACCAAGCTCATCTGAAAGATCTCGGATTCTGGAGGATGGTTCACGGGAGAGGCTGACGATAATATGAAAATGATTCGTAAGAAACGTCGACTGGGGCGTGTTATCTGCTGTGTTCTTCGAACTCGGAGCGTAAAACCTCTCCCCCCCAAAACAGACTATGTCCCATACTGATACTGACAGCAGCGTTCGCCTCTATATGCGCGAAATCATGAAGACCGATCTTCTTACCCCGGAGCAAGAGGTCGAATTGGCCGCTCGCATCAAAGAGGGTGATGAGAAGGCTAGGGAGTTGATGATCAAGGCCAACCTTCGCCTTGTGGTGAAATTGGCCCGTGATTACTCCAACTATGGTGTCCCGTTTGCTGATTTGATCTCCGAAGGCAACATCGGCTTAATGAAGGCGGTTGAAAAGTTTGACCCCGAAAAAGGGGGCAAGCTCAGCACCTATGCAGGTTGGTGGATCAAACAGGCCATCAAACGAGCTCTGGCAAATCAGGGGAAAACGATCCGTCTCCCGATTCATCTTGTCGACAAGTTGGCCCGCGTTCGTCGGATTACGACGATGTTAGCCGAGGAGCTTGGTGAGGAACCCACCAACGAAATGCTTTCGGATGTTCTGGGAATCCCCGAGCGTAAGCTCGCCCTGCTGAAACAGGCTGCCCAGCGCCCGGCATCTCTCGATGCACCGGTGGCCGAGGATTCTGTGGCTACCTATGCGGAGATGATTGGAGATGAGAATGCCATCAGCCCGCTCGATGATTTGGCGAACAAAAACTACCTTGATGAACTCGACGATATGCTCGAGATTCTTGATGAGCGCGAAAGTGCGATCATTGACTCCCGTTTCGGCCTGAATGGAAAAAAGGTGATGACTCTTGAGGAGATCAGTCACAATTTCGGGGTGAGTCGTGAGAGGATCCGGCAGGTGCAGAATGCGGCGATCGGTAAGATGCGTAAAGCGCTGAGTAAAAAGGAAAAGAACCCAAAGGCGCTTGCCGGAGGAGTTTCCTGATTAGCCGAAATAGGGGCTTTTCACAAAGTCGTTAAAAACGCTTCTTAGCGGGGAACGCTTTTCCAGTGTGATGGTGATAGTCGGGGACTATTCGGCCATCATTCTTCCTCGAAAACGCGCCGTCCGTGACAAACTATGGCCTTCTCCTTTCTGTCGGCCTCTTTTTTTAAAAATCTGTTAGCGGGGGAATGCTCCGGGTGGGAACCACGATGACGAGAACTTTGAAGAAGTTTTCAAAGGAGGATTGGAATGGGGGTTTGAAAGTCATGAAGAGGAAGTTTTTTTATCCGAGCTTAACCCATGAAGGATTGCCAATGCTCTCTTCACACTCACGTCCTACGAGGAGATGGTTTTGCATTTCAAGAGAAGCCGGAAAGCCTATCCGAAGAGTGATTTCACGGAGGCTTTCAGGATCTCGATGCCCCCGGGAGTGCGGTGTCAAACCACCGCACTCCCGAGGGGGCTATGTCTGAATCTTTGGAAGTGAGACGCGAAGGATGACCGAAAGAATGAATAAGCCGGCGAGGGTTGCCGCGATGCTGGCTCCGGCTGGTTGACCGAATTGGATGCTGAGAAGGAGCCCGAGTGCTGAACCTAAGGCGCCAACGAGGCCGCTAAGAGGAAAGAGGGCCTCGGGTGTGGAAACGAACGATCTTACAATAGCGGCAGGAGTGACAATCATGCCGATGGCAAGGATGCAGCCGACGGCCTGAAGGGTAGTGACGAGAACGAGGATGAGAATTGTGAAAGAGGCGTAGTCGAGAAGTCTGGTGCGAATGCCGAGACTTGCGGCGACCTCGGAATCGAAAAGATTAATGACGACGGCCCGACGAAAAAGCGAGAGCATGGTTACGGCGATGATGCCCACACCAAAACTCATCCAGAGGTCAAGGTCCGAGAGACCAAGGATATTTCCGAGGAGCCAGTTTTCGAGATCTTGATTGGAGCCCAGTTTTTGGAGGACCATGATGCCGACGGCGAAGGCTCCGGTGTAAAGAACGGCGAGGACGGTGTCGTCACTGATTTTGGTGACTCGGGATAAGAGAACAGTCAGCACTCCAATGGCGACGGCGGCGATGACCGCTCCGAAGAAGGCGCTGAAGACACCGAGTGTGAAAATCCACGCCGCGATGGCGACGCCCGGCAGAAGGCTGTGGCTCAGAGCGGTGAGTTTGAGTGGACTACGGTGGAGAAGTACGAAGGCACTCGTATATCCATTGACGAAGCCAATGATGAGAGTGGCAAGGAGCGCCCGCTGGTAGAGGGGGATCTCAAAGAACTCGCTCATGGGCATGGGGGTGGCAGGAGTGAAGGGTCTGTCTTACGGCTTCGCTGACCATGACTTCCGAAGCGGGGCCAAAGGCGATTTGTTTCCGGTCGAGGACAAGGGCGTGGGTGAAAATTTCGGTCACACTTTCGAGCTGGTGGTGGGAGGCGATGATCAGATGTCCGCTTTTGGATAGATCGATGAGGCTGTCAGAGAGGTGGCAGCGACTCTCGATGTCGAGTCCGTTGAAGGGTTCGTCGAGAAGAAGAACATGGGCCTCTTGGGCAAGGGCGCGAGCGATATAGGTGCGCTGTTGCTGTCCGCCGGAGAGTTGATCGATCTGGCGATTGGCAATGTCACCGAGATTCATGGTGGCAATGGCTTCTTCGGTTTTCTCGCGATCGATTTCCCCGAAGCGTTTGAGGTGTCCAAGATGGGGGTAGCGTCCCATCGCGATGACGTCGCGGACTCGAATGGGAAAGTGTCGTTGGTGTTGATCGATTTGGGGAAGGTATGCGATCTCGCGTCGGGCTTTTGCGATGGGGGTTTCACGCCAGTTGATGATGCCGCCTTGTTGTTTCAAAAGTCCGGCGAGGAGTCGAATGAGAGTGCTTTTTCCTGCTCCGTTTGGGCCGAGAAGAGCAAGTCGCTGGCCGCAGTGAGCTGAGAACTCAACACTGCTGAGTGCTTCCTTCGCTCCGTAGCTATAGCCGAGGCCAGCAAGATCAAGTTGATGGTGCTCGTGGCTCATGGTTGGTCATCCCAGGTGAAGGTGATTTCTTCGGTGGCTTCCCCGAGGCCCCAGAGAGTGTAGGAACGTGTCTCGATTCCTTCGGGTAGCAGTTCGAGACGAAGGGCTGTTTTTGGTGTGTCTTCAGGCCAGATCACGGAGACGAGAAGGGTGACCCTGGAGCCGCGCTCGTAATGGATTTCCTTCACGTCCTCGTCAGGAGCGAAGGACCAAGAGGAGCCACCAATAGTCACCGTCATTTCTTTAAAAGGATGAGCGGTGTTGATTTCCAGATCTGCAGTGGTGAGCGGGCCGGTGGCCACGTCTTCAACTTCGACCGGTTGGTACGCTTTTTGGTTAATGACCTTGGCTAGAGGCCACCCAAGAGCCGCCAGCGGAATGAGCGGAATGAGAGTCGCGGTGAGCGGAGACTTAGTCATGGCGTTATTTTAAGCCTGCCACGATGTGAGTGACGTTTGACTGAATCATGGCTTGATAGCTTTTTGAGGAGCCATCGGCGATAAGAGGCTTGCCTACTTTGGCACCCGTCTGTTTAGCGATTTGTTGCAGGACTTTCGGGTTGGCCGTTTTCTCGGGAAACACCATGGGGATGGCTTCTTTGCGAAGCTCTTGAATCGACTGGGCCAGTTGGGTCGCTGACACTTCGCCATCGGCGCTCAAGCCCTGCACGAAGGTGGCTTTGAATCCGTAGGCCTTGCAGAAGTAGCCAAAGGCGGCGTGGGCGGTGACCAAGTGGCGCTTGCCTCGGGGAATCGTTGCGATTTGCCCTTTCGCCCATGCTTCGAGTTGGTCGAGGCGCTGACGGGCCACTTTGGAGTTCGCGGCGTAAGTCGTATTTCCGGCAGGGTCGGCTTTGGTTAGTTCCTTTTCAATGACACGGATCGCCCGCTCCATATTGCTGATGTTATGCCACCAGTGGGGGTCAATGCCACCGACCGCGTGATGAGGGCAACAGGCGTAGATTTGATCCTTTTTCGAGATCCTTTGTGAAGGGATGGTGCGGCCGACTTCGACGATAGATTGATGTTTTTGAAGGTTGTCTTTGAGCCCCTTGAGATAGGGCTCGAGGTTTTTTCCTGAAGCGAAAATGATGCGGGCCTGAGCCATTTTCTTGATATCGGAAGCCTTGGGCTGGAACTTGTGAACGTTCATGCCCGGCTTGACGACTTCAACGACGGACACGCGATTCCCACCAACTTGTTTGACGGCATCGGTAATGAGCGGATGGAGGGAAGCAACGTCCAATCCGTGCGCGGTTAGGCCAAGGAAAAGGAAAAGGAACCATTTCATAGATGCAATTAGGTTGCGTTAGCGTCTCGCCTTGTCAAGAAGGTAAACGCAAGTTTTATGCATTACCAGAGCGGGCATCAATTGATTCGTCTCAGTTGTTCGTTGAATTCGGAAAAAACGGGGAGATTCGGCGCTCCGGGCTCCGGGATGGAGGTGACCTACGATTCCGAGGGAGCCGGTGGAGAGGGCAGTCGGATCGTGGGGGATGGCGACACGATCCAGGAGTAGCTCCGGGACAATCTGAAAGGGGAACTTGCGTTTAGAGATCCAAGCGCGGGCGTCGTGGTTGTCCTCGGTAAGAATCACAGGAATGCTGAGCCCGTCGAGAAAGTCAGCCGAATGAACAAGGGAGCCCGCGATGACGAGTTGGGAAGGAAGGGAAATTTTGAATAGTCAGGAGAGGCGGGCAAGGTCAGAGGCTGTGGTCCCTTCGCGACTGGGCAGGAGTTTGGTGTTGGTCCTACCAAGGTCGATTTCCATGACTATTGCTGACCGGCTTCGAGGGCTCCTTTTCTCATCTGGGCGGCCATGAGAGTGAGGGCATTGGCGCGAGTGGGAGCGAGATGCTCTTTGAGGCCGGTTTTATCGATAAAGGAAAGGTCGGCAGTCAGGACGTCTTCCGGCGATTCGCCATCGAGAACCCGAACGAAAAGCGCGATCATCCCCTTGGTGATGACGGAATCAGAGTCGGCCAAGAAGGACATTTGGCCATCCTTGGCTGAGGAATCTAACCACACTTGGGATTGACAACCTTTGATGAGACGATCGGAGGTATGGAGGGCTTCGTCCATCGGCTGGAGCTTTTTGCCCAAGCCGATCACGTATTCGTAGCGCTCAGTCCAATCTTGGAAGAGATTAAGTTCCTCGAGTAATTCCTGTTGCTTCTCGGTGATGGTCACGCGCTTTCCATAGCCATGGATGAGCGGAAAGGCAATGGAATCAGCGCAACATCATGAGAGCTTTTTTAAGAGCCTCGCCAAGTGATTCTACCTCTTCGATGGTGTTGTAGGCGGCAAAAGAGGCCCTGAGGGTGCCTGTAATGCCAAAACGAGACATGAGCGGCTGGCAGCAGTGGTGACCAGTGCGCAGGGCGAAGCCCATTTGATCGAGAAGGGTCCCGAGGTCGTAGTGATGAATGCCCTTAAAGTTGAAGGAAAGAGCACCGGCTCGGTCATCGGGTCCATAGATTGTGGCTCCTTCAAGCTCATCGATGATTTCGGCTGTACGTTTGATTAGGAGAGATTCATGCTTATTGATTGAACTTATTCCCAAGTTATCCACAAAGTCAATGGCGGCTGCGAGGGCAATCCCTCCCTCGATATTGGGAGTTCCCGCTTCAAATTTGAAGGGGGGATCGTTGTAGGTTGTTTTTTCGAAGGTGACTTCTTTGATCATTTCCCCACCCCCTTTCCAAGGTGGTAAATCACAGAGTAAGTCGTATTTACCAAAGAGAATACCAATCCCTGTGGGGCCATAAACCTTATGTCCTGAAAATGCGTAAAAATCACATCCAATCAACTGTGTATCAATTGATAAGTGAGGTATTGACTGAGCGCCATCTACAAAAGTCAGCGCCCCAACTTTCTTTGCCTGTGAACAAATATGAATAACGTTATTCACAGTGCCAAAGGCGTTGGAAATATGGTTCACCGCGACCAGTTTGGTACGCTCTGAGAGAAGTTGATCATAAGCGTCAAGATCAAGAGTGCCATCGATGAGGACAGGGATCACTTTGAGAGTTATTCCCAGTCGTTCACAAAGCATTTGCCAGGGCACGGTGTTCGAATGGTGCTCCAGGCCGGAAATAATGATTTCGTCTCCCTTCTTGAGGCGAGAGGAGCGGCCGAAGGCGGAAGCGACCAAATTGACCGAGTCAGTTGTTCCTGAGGTGAAGATGATTTCTTCCGGGCGGCTTGCATTGAGGTGTTTTGCGATGGTCTGGCGGGCCGTCTCATGAGCTGCGGTTGCGGCTTGTGAGAGTCGGTGGACGCCTCGGTGGATATTGGAATTGATCCGCTCGTAGTAATCCCGAGAGGAATTGAGGACTGCCAGCGGCTTTTGGGAAGTTGCGGCATTATCGAGATAAACCAGAGGCTTTCCGTTGATTTCCTGATGCAGGATAGGGAATTCCGATCTAAGTTTGTAGGGATCCAGCACGCTCACACAGAATCTGTAATGCCGCAGCGCTGATCTCGCAAGCCCGCGTAAATTTGGAAAAAATGAAAAAATCTCCCAAGAAGTTCGGACTCTGCGTTTCGATGAGTTAGAAACACCTTGATCTAATCTTAACCGTGCAATCTATGAAATCGCTTCTCGCCGTACTCTTATTCACTTTATCCAATCTCATAGCCCAGCAAAACGTCGGCTTTATTGAAGAGTTCGCCCTTGCGAAGGATCGTAAGGAAGCCCTCAAACAGCTGATCCCAGGAACGGAGGATTACTACTATTACCACGCCCTCCACTTTCAAAATGAACGGCAGATCAAGGAGTATGATCGAGTTCTGACAGAGTGGAAAAATCACTTCCAGAACTCCTCGGGTCGTAAAATCATCGAGAATCGCGAGGCTCTGATCCGATATTCAGATAATCCTCAGGCCACTCTCGCGTATTTGAAAAGGGAACTCGGTCTGAACTTTAACCACCAACAAGAAGGAAAGGCTCGGGAAGCAAACCACCCTTCCGTTTTAGATCAAAAGCTGGTTGCCTGGCAGGCGTTTCTTGATGATGCCCTCCGTTCATCGACGACCCTTCAAAATTTGGACGAATCGGCCTTTTCCCTTTTCTTGGAGTCAAAGCCCAAGCTTTCCCAGGACGAGCGGCGCAATTTGCTGTCGCGGGTCAAAGTTCCCGATCTTCCCGGTCTTCTCGATCTTATCCTGACTGACTTAAAGAGTAAGGAGAGCAAAGGCTTTGGTGAATTCTCGATCCACCGAGCCCTCACAAAAGCGCAGCTGGAAAAGCTCCTTCAAGGGGAGCAGGGGCTTATCAACCAACAAGTTTATGTGGAAACCTATCTCACCCGGCTGCTTCCGGGACCTGATGAAAATCTCGCCGCCTCTTCCGGAGTTCGCCAAGCGTATCTCGATCGGGCCTGGAACTTTGCGGCCACTCTTCCATCCTCGTTCAATTCACTGAAAGCCCATGTGCTCCATCAGCGCCTCGTCCACGATCGGGCGCTTGGCCAGGAAAACGAAAAGCGCTTCCTCGCCTATCTGGCCCTGCCTCGTAATGTCTCCTACCTGAACCCGAAGTGGCGTGAGAAAGAACCTGCAGTGTGGCGCCATACTGCCGATCTAGGGCAGGATTTCAGAAAACTCACCACCTTGCCGCCTGTTCGAGGAGGCGATGAAGCCCTCGTAAAATCCTACCTTTTGCACTTCCTGAAGGATGCCAAGGACTCCGGAAAGTTTGCTCCCTTCCTCCGTGATTCATGGCTTCGCGGTGTCTTTGCAGAAGCGAAAATCGTCTATGGAATCGGCAAGCCAGCCGACTGGGCTTCGCTTCTTTCTCCGGCGGAATTTCAGGAACTCAAGGACCGCGTTGATATCGAATTTGATTCTACAAGCGAAGAGGTTTATGGCTTGAAAGAAAACGTTTCCCTCAAGGTTCACCTGAAAAATGTTCCCAAGCTCATCGTCAAAGTCTTCGAAATTAACACTCTCAACTACTACCGGAACCTTCGTGATGAAGTGAGCACCGACATCGATCTCGATGGACTGGTGGCCAACCATGTCGAAGTCCATGAATACACTGTCGCGCCTCAACTTCGTGTTGCCCGGGATTTTAAAATTCCTGCGATCGGTCAACGTCGAGGTCTTTGGGTGATTGAGTTTATCGGTGGAGGGAAAAGTAGTCGCGCGGTCATCCGAAAAGGGGCTCTAGGAATCCTCAATCAAACGATCTCGAGGGGCGAACTCATTACAGTTCTGGACGAACAGCATGCTCCCGTCAAAGGGGCTTCCGTGTGGATCGCTGAACGCCAATATGACTGCGATGACAAGGGGCGTGCTCTCGTTCCATTTTCAAACAATCCCGGGATTCGCACCATCGTTGTCCAGGACCCGAAGGGGTTTGCCACTATGGCCAGTTTTGTTCAGCACAATGAGAACTATCAGCTGAGCGCCGGGATGCACCTCGAACAAGAAACCCTCCGAACAGGTGGTAAGGCGAAGATCGTGATCCGTCCGACTTTGATTGTTGCAGGAGAAACGATCTCGCTGAGTAAAATCGAAAGTGCCAGCCTTCAGCTCTCGTCAACAAACCTCGACGGTCTCCCTGCCAGCATGGTGGTTGAAGATATCAAGATCGCCAGTGATCGCGAGTTCGTCCACGAGTTCCGGGTTCCCGACCGTCTCACAAATCTCACCTCGACTCTGCGGGTGAAGCTTAAGGTGGCCAGTCAGGGAGGAAAGGAAATCGAACTGACGACAAGTCGTAGCTTTGGCGTCAACGAATTCCTTGGAAGCGAACGGGTCGGAGATCTCTACCTTGGTAAGATCGGTGAACGATACCGCATCGAGTTTCTTGGTCGTAATGGCGAGCCACTCGGGGGTCAAAACTTGAGCGTTGTATTTCATCATACCAACTTTAAGAACCAGCGAACTGCCACCCTCAAAACGACAAAATTTGGAGCCATTGATCTTGGACCACTTGCCAACATCACCCGGATTCAAGTTGGGGAACCAAGCGGGCATCAACGCTCATGGACCCTCGAGAAAGATCGTCGTGACCACGTTGAAGTCATCACACTTGTTTCCGGACAGGAACTTAAAGTGCCCTTCGTCGGAAAGCTCAATCACCGTGAAGTCGGATTGTTTTCATCAGTGGCGGGCCGCAACCTTGCCAATGAGTTTCCCAAACTGAAGTTGATAGACGGCTATCTCACCGCCAATCTTTCGGCTGGTGATTACCGTCTTCTTCTCAAAGGTTCCGGACAGGAAATTCAGATTCTCGTAGCGGAGGGAACGATCACCCGAGGACACGTCTTTAATGAGAGCCGGATGCTCGAACTTCCGGTTCGCCAACCTTCCCATCTCAAGGGCATCAAAACCATCGGTGAAACTCTTGAAATCGATGTTTCCGGCGTTGATCCGCTGACACGCGTTCACGTGATCGCCACTCGTTTCCTTCCCGGGTTCGACCCTTTCAGCAGCCTCAGTGGCTCGCAACGACCTGGCCTCATCACCGGACGTGCCCGGTATCTTCCAAGCCTCTATATCAGCGGCCGCAACCTTGGTGATGAACTGCGTTACATCCTTGAAAGACGTTACGCTCAAAAATTTCCGGGAAACATGCTCACTCGTCCCGAGCTTCTTCTTAATCCGTGGGCGGTTCGTGATACCGAGACCGGAGAGGAGATTCTCGCCGATGGTGATAAATTTGTCCGCAAGGCCGTAGCGCAACCAGCTCCGGCTTCGGCGCCCAGCGCCCTTCTTAGAAAACAAGCTGGGAAACGATCGGTCCCCGCCCAGAGTGCGTCCTACGAGTTTCTCGAAAATGACCCGGTTCTCGTCGCCAACCTGATTCCGGACAAAAATGGAAAGCTTACGATCAAGCTTGATGCTTTTGGCGACCGTCAGCACATCCACGTTCTCTTGGTCGATCCTGAAGGGACGACCTACCGTAGTCTTTCTCTTCCAGATCGTAAGACGCAACTCCGTGATCTCCGTCTCCTCAAAGCCCTCGACCAAAAACGTCACTTCACGGAGCAGGAACAGGTCAGCATCCTGAAAAAAGGGGAGTCACTCAAGATTCCGAATCTGCTCGATTCCCAGTTTGAGGTCTTTGACCACTTAGGCAGCATCCACCGATATTTCCTTGCCTTGAAGGATGATGCAACCCTCCGGGAGTTCGGTTTTATTACCAATTGGCCCAAGCTCACCGATGAGGAAAAGCAGTCCAACTATTCAAAATACGCCTGTCATGAACTCAGCTTCTTCCTTTCGAGAAAAGATTTAGAATTCTTCAAGAGAGTGGTTCTTCCACACCTCGCGAACAAAAAGGACCGGACTTTCATGGACGACTACTTGCTCGGTAAACCGCTTCAAAATTACTTCCAGCATCACGAATACTCCCGCCTCAACGTTGTCGAACGGATCCTTCTTTCCCAAGGAGATCCCAAACGTCAGTCTGCTCTTGCTCTCGATCTTGAAAACAGGCTCGCGCTTCAGACTCCCGACCTCGATCAGTCCCGCTACTGGTTTGGTGCGGCAGTCACCGGAGGTGCTTTTGGAAATACCTACGCCGGCGCCAAGCTTGAAGCGGCCACTCTGGCATTGGGTGATTCAAAGAGAAAACCGTCTAGCCGCCTTCGAGCCCTCGGAGCCGAGGATATGGAGTCCGAAGAAATAGCGTCCAATGGGCGAGCCGGGGGATTTCAGAAAAGAGGGAATATGAAGAAGGTTGAAGCCCTGGCTGAGCTACGATCAAAGTCCGATAGGTCGTCGTCGTCTTTCGACGTGCCCGAGGGGGCTGATGCCTTTTTCGTCCCAGCAAATAAAGACTCTAATTTGCCCGTCGAACAACTCTTTCGCGCACTTGAACCAACCAAAGAGTGGGCTGAGAATCACTATTATCACCTGCGCATTTCGCAGCACACCTACGACCTTGTCGGCGAGAATCGTTTCTGGCTCGATCTTGCAAAGCATGGGCTCAAGCCTGGCTTTGGCTCCCGCCATCTTGGGGAAGTTACAGGAAATTTTGCTGAGATGATGCTCGCTCTTTCCTTTCTGGATCTCCCGTTTGTTGCGCCGGAGCACACTGATAAGATCGAAGATGGTGGACTTGATTTTACTGCCGGCGGAAACACCTTGTTTTTCCATCGCGAGATTAAGGAAGCCGGTATGGCTGCCAAACGTCCGCCGCTTCTTGTCAGTCAAAGCTACTATCAACACAATGATCGCTTCCGCATGGAGGACGGACAAAAAGTTGATAAGTTTGTCACCGATGAATTTGTTTGTGGTGTTGTTTACGGAGCCCAGGTTGTCGTGACCAATCCTACCAGTTCACGCCAAACTCTTGATGTCCTTACCCAGCTTCCGAAGGGTGCCATTCCCATGCTGGGCCAGCGTGCCACTGCCACCAAGCCAGTGAGTTTGGAACCCTACTCGACCCACCGACTTGAGATTGCCTTTTATTTCCCGAAAGCAGGCGAGTTTTCGGTCTATCCTGCTCATCTCTCCAAGGCTGGTGAGGTGGTTGCACATTCGGATTCCCTGACCCTTAAGGTTGTGAACGAGCCCACCACGGTTGACGAAACCTCATGGACCTGGATTAGCCAATGGGGCGAGGAAGTAGCTGTCCTTAAGTATCTCGAAACCGGAAATCTTCACGCGATTGACCTCTTGAAAATTGCCTGGCGGGTTCGGGAGAGTGCTGAGTTTTTCGGTAAGGCTCTCGCTATTCTTGATGTCCGCGGAATGTATCACCCAACGCTTCAGAGCTATGCTGTCGCGCATAATTCGAAGGATCATCTCGCGCAATATCTGTTCATGCAGCAAGGTTTTCTTCGCCAATGCGGAGTTGCTCTTGAATGTGACCTCGTCACGGTGGATCCCGTCAATCGTCGCTCATACGAGCATCTCGAATACAGACCTCTCATCAACAACCGGGCGCACGCGCTTGGGGGTGAGAATCGCATTCTTAACCCAGTGATCCGAGGGCAGTACCAGAACTTCCTTCGCGTTCTTAGTCAGCAGAAGACTCTTGATGATATCGATCGATTGGGAGTGACTTACTACCTCTTCCTTCAGGACCGAGTGAGCGAAGCACTCGCCCATCTCAATGCGGTGGCTCCCGGAAAGCTCGAAACCCAAATGCAGCTGGATTACTTCCAGGCCTACGCTGCGTTCTACCAGGCTGACCTCGCGAAAGCCCGTCAGCTTGCCAAAAAATATGAGAAGTATCCGGTCGATCGCTGGCGCGAACGTTTTGCTGATATTTCGGCCCAGATTGCCGAGATCGAGGGCGGAACACCGAAATTGATAGAGGAGGGAAATCGCGAACAGGAGCAACAAGCTGCTGCCGCCCGTGAACCGGCGCTTGAGCTTGCGGTCGAAGGGACCAAGGCAACTCTCGATCACGAAAATGTTAAGGAGGTGACAGTCAACTACTACGAGATGGACTTGGAATTCCTCTTCAGCACTAATCCCTTTGTTTCGAGCGGAACGTCCCGCTTTGCGATCATTCAGCCCAATAAGTCGGTGAATCTGAAGTTGGTCAAAGGAACGAAGGAGACGTCCTTCCAGCTTCCCGATGAATACCAGGCGAGCAATGTCATTGTGGAGGTGCTCGGTGGTGGAAAGAGGGCCTCAAAGGCTGTCTATGCCAATAATCTTAAAGCAACCCTCAGTGAAAGAATGGGCCTCCTCACGGTTCGTCATGGAAAATCAGGAAAGGCCCTTCCCAAGGTTTATGTGAAGGTCTATGCCGCCACCACTCAGGGAGTCAAATTCTTCAAAGATGGTTACACTGATCTTCGCGGTAAGTTCGATTTTGCCAGTGTCAGTACTACTGGACTTGGTCAGATTAAGAACTTTAGCATCCTTGTGATGAGCGAGGAACACGGGGCAACAGTTCTCGAAGCTGCAGTTCCGCAGCGATAGCTGTTTGTTCTAGCAATAAATCACAGAAGCTTTTTCCTGAGACTTGGAGTAGCATCGAATGTTCAGGGCGCTGAGCTTGAGGGGCCCATGAGGTTCACGGTCGATGGCGGTGAGCCACATATCAAACAGGACCTTAAGAAATGCCTATGGAGAAATCCTGATTCCCTTGAAGATCACTACCCGAAGGATGGAATAGAATTTGATTTAACTCCCGTAAACAGCTGCGGGATCGAAGGTTCGCTCATCGTCGACGAACTTCAGATCGACAGGATTGTTTTCTGGGAAACTGATAGCACGATAGAAGCACGAACGACGGCCGGTGTGGCATGCCCCCGCTCCTTGCTGAGTGACATAGAGGATGAGTGCGTCTTGATCGCAATCGGCTCGGATCTCGTGAATCTTTTGGGTGTGGCCGGAAGTCGCTCCCTTATGCCAGATCTCTTGCCGGGACCGAGAGTAGTAGACCGCCTCGCCTTTTTCGATGGTCATCTTCAACGAATCCTCATTCATGTAAGCCAGCATCAGCGGCTCCCGTGTTTCGTGATCGATCGCCATGGCTGCAATCAGGCCGTTGGCATCGAACTTGGGAGAAAAGGCCAGGGACTCGTCGAGTTCCTTTTTATCGGGGCGGGGGGAGAACTGAAGCTCACTCATGACGGGCGAGGTTTGCCATCTTCATCGAGATGGTCCAGACAATACTCCTTACCGTCAGGAGCCACCCGGAAATCGAGATTGGCATT
>Ga0307999_1000213_pt1 | contig 16569 bp, 13 predicted proteins | sample Neamet1_FD_203158 | JGI IMG/M metagenome (GOLD analysis project Ga0307999, IMG submission 203158) | Marine microbial communities from water near the shore, Antarctic Ocean - #1 | ecosystem: Environmental > Aquatic > Marine > Unclassified | place: Southern Ocean | collected 2014-06-04 | reverse complement strand
ATAATAGCAAGTCTATATGGCTTGCTATTTTTTTTAATTACAATGGAATAATTGTATGGGTAATATCAAAAAACTTACAAAGAAAGTCACAAAAATGGAACTCGGAAACCCTTTAATTACGACTCTTGTTGGTCTTATTATTTTTTATATAGGCCTTAAGACATTTTCTGGTGGTATGAAATCCATGGGAAATATGGATCATCTACAATTTTTCTTAGGTAATCCAATGTACATGTTTATTGGTGGAATTGCAATGACATTACTGTGGCAATCATCGTCATTATCTACTACAGCTATTATTGCATTAGTTGCAAGTGGAGCGCTACCGTTACCTGCCGCTATCGCATGTGTACTCGGAGCTAATATTGGAACGACAGGAACGATATGGCTAGCTGGTTTCTTTGTATCTGACGGCATACCAAAAGGTGATACACTGCGAATAGCAATGGCTCATACTGGAATGAATCTATTGATGGCTGTTATGTTATTGCCGTTTGTTGGAAATATTGCTAAATATCTAGCTAGATTTTGAAGCACAAATAAAGCTACAATAATATTAAGAGGAGCTTAGGCTCCTCTTTTTTTATAAACATAATTATTATACATATAAATATAATCAAACAGCACGGTAAATAAGGTATATTTTTATGGTATCTAGATCACGTTTAATAGCTCAGGCCTTTGGATCTGGTGGCAAATTTAGAGCGAGATATATTGAATCTGAATGGCAGGCCAGTGCCTCCTCAGATTTAGTAGTATCTGATAATCCTCCGGCAGCCCCTAATAACGGAGAACTTTGGTATAATTCAGCAAATGCAACGCTGTACGTGTATTACCAGGATGGCACGTCGAATCAATGGGTTGTAGCTGCACCTCAGGTGGCCGGAGCCGCAGGAGCGCAAGGTGCTACTGGAAGCCCATCAACTGTAGTTGCAACAGTGGCTGCTCTTAATGCTTTGACAGGTATGGCAGCCGGAGATTTTGCATTAGTTACTAATACTAGTAAAGCTTACATGTACAATGGTACTTCCTGGTTTTGGGTGGGCTCATAAAAGTTTATGCATATCAATAATATAAATAAAGAATAAAGAGAGAACAATGGCTAGAAGTAAATCAAGTTTCGTCGCTAAAGCATTTGGCTCAAAAGGCGTTTTTGCATCTGCAGTTCCAGAAAGAACAGCTTCAGGAGAAGTATCAAAAGTAGCTGTGGTGTCAGGAGCTCCAACAATTTCAGCTACAGCTCCGACCAGCCCAAACGCCGGCGACTTGTGGTATAATTCAACAGCAGCTTCATTATTTGTATATGTGTCAAGTAAATGGGTTGCGGTGTCACAAGATAAATCAGTTGCTATGGCAATTGCCCTAAGTTAGAATTAAAAGGTTATAAAAAATGGCTAAGAAAAGAGTATACGGATATACGATAGATGCGGAAAATGATTATATTCGTATTCCAGATAATGTCCACAAAGAAAGACTTTTACTTATTACAGACGTGGATACTGGCAAAATAATTTATAATTTTGCTGATACTTCTTTTATTTCAACTGATGTCAGTTATAATGAAGAAACTGAATACACTATTATTACTACGTCAGTTGATTTGTCAACTGTGGGCGTAACTGATACCTCTAAATTACAAATTTTTATTGATAAAGAAGAAACTCTTTTTTCGCCGATCGAGCCTCTTCTAGATCCGGTAAGTAAATTAAGAGTATCTAATCCTGAAAACCTAATTGACACTGACTTTGAATACGGTATGCAGAGTACAAAATGGGAAACTCTACAAACAGTAAATAATATACCAACGGTTTATAGTACGAGCGGAGATACGCCTGTTGAGGGTGTTACTTCGGTTATAAGTATTAAAGGATCAAAACAAGTAAAGGTTACTACTGATACACCGCATGGAATGAGAATAGGAAATCCTATAAGTGTTCAAGGTGTTGAGGATTATCAATCAGAAGGTTATTTTGTTATTTCAGGTGTTGCTAACGCATTGACGTTCTTTTATGAATTAGATGTTCCGGCAAGTACGACTGGAGATATTAGCGGTAGTTATACTAGTATTATTGCAGCTAAATTCTTTGAAGGATCTCCTCTTAATTTAAACGCGGAAACAGGGGCATTGACAGATAATTTAAGTCCAAGTACTCTTGCTATAACAACAAATGAAACACACGGATTTAATTCAAACACAAAAGTTTATCTTAGAAATACTGTTGGCCCTAAAACTTTATCAATAGCAAATTCGGCTGGAACAGCTCCAGACGGTCGTCCATACTTAGATTTACAAAGCTTGTTTTCAACTACATCGCCTGTTGATACTAGCGTGACAACAGGTCGAGGCAGTTTTAGAAATTCTCCTATAATAACCTATGATTGGGAATCAACATATACTTTATATCTAACTGGGGCGATGGTTGACACTACTAATAATCAGATAACATGGACCGCTCATGAGATGCGAGATAAATATTCTGTCTTGTTTAATGCACCAAATAAAGGCAGTAGTGATTGTGGCATGACCGATGGTTATGTGTACTATGTTAAATATATAGATGATAACACTATTTCTCTATATAATGACGACGCTTTATCTAGCATAGTTAATTTAACAGCCTATGTTGGAACTTACGGAAGTCCTAGATTAGGTTTGTGTTATAAAATAGAATCTGCGGATAGCTATACAAGAAATACTGCATTTTATGATTCTTTAGTTTTCGGCGCTGGTTTTTCAAGTGCATATAGTAGTTATTATATGAATGTCTATGGTGGAAATGGAAGTAGTAGTTCAAATCCAATTAGAGCATATAGTACGAACAATGGTAGACATGGCGTAACAGGAAGAGTGTACTGGAATCTTACTACATCTGGAACAGTTTATTATAGTGTAACAGTTAGTTCGGAAGGTAGCTATGACTTTGCAAGATTATATATTAACAATAGTAATAGAGTAAATATATCGGGATCTAGTACTGTCACTGGATCTTATTATGCCAGCGCTGGTAATCAAGTTAGATTTGAATATCGAAAAGACGGTAGCGTTAATAGAAGCTCTGATAGAGGGTATTTAAATTATCTGTATGGCACTGGAGTTACTACTGTAACTGAAGCTCAGAAGAAAAAGTCCGGAGCAGATTTATATGAAACCACATGGGGTCTTGGTCGATCGGCGCCTCAATTTGTAACAGCATTTCAGGGAAAAACCCCGGGTGCTTTTGCAAGCGCGCAGGACAGTTTTTCGTATCAAACAAATTTAAGAACAAATGGTAGATATGGACAAATTAATATTCCTAATACTACTACTACTAATTCTCATACCACAAATGGATTAAATATAAATTCATATGACAATGCTACGAATTATACCACGGCCTCGCAGATTTATTATGTATTGTGCAACTATTTGACTGCGGATAGAAATACAATTTATAAAACAGCCCATGGTGCAACTGATGGCCAAACTGTAGGTATTAGTATTGCTGATGCGCAATGGAGCGCTGGGGAAAGATTTATTTTTGGTAATACTTCAGGTACTGGCATAACAATGCCACAAACATTTGATACCACTATTAGTGTAATAAACCAAGACGTATTTAAAATACAGACTGTTTTATCTCCTGAAACTGATGACATCATGCAATTTCCAACGCAGTTTAATATGGCTTTTCAATCGCAAAATCCTTTATATAATACTTTTTATGTTACAAATCATAAAATAACAGGTTCGGCTGAAGCTACATATAAAGTATCTGGTTTAAATGAAGCATCGCCAACTATTTATAATATAACTGCTGAATCAGGAAATGCAAACTATCTATTCACAGGATCTACGATTGGATCTCTTAAAGCCGATCCAGGGTTAACTGTATATAGGGGCGAAACTTATAATTTTGTTGTAAATGCGGCAGGTCATCCGTTCTATCTGTCAACAGATGATGGAACTAACTATGTATCTGGAAGTTATGTCGGTGAATATACAACCGGTGTAACTGGTTCAAGAGCTGATGCTGGTACAGTTGCATGGACTGTTGATGCCGGAACAGCTGATACTCTTTATTATCAGTGTGGTAATCACGCCGGTATGTTTGGAACGATTACTGTCCGCAATGCCGGAACAGCTATTGGCGGTCTAACAAACAATACAGATTATAACTTAGTTAGAATAAATGATTCTAGATTATCATTACAGTCAGCTTCTGGATCAAATACATCAGCAACAGGTATAACTACTGCTGTAGGTGCAGCAAATCAAAACACTTTGACTGATTTGTTTATTGATCTTGAAACGCCTTTAGGTATTGATCCAGCCTCCGCGTCTATTACAAAAGTAGAATTTAGAGGTGATTTTGGTTATCCTTGGGAGTATGTATTGATGACATTCTCAGATGATGATTCTTATTATATTGGTGAGAGAGATGGTGCTGATACTTCAGCTTGGCTAGAAGATCCGTATTTTTCTGTTAAAAATGTTACAGATCTTTTAACAACACAGGGCGGTAAAAAAGGTATAACAGTTACGTTTAATCCAACCAATTACATGGACTATGCGCCTTACGGAATGTCTAACTATTGGGAAATTAGGCTTACTGTTTCAGCCGATACAGGAACAATTGTACTATCTGGGGCCGGAACCGGAAATCAAGACTTTATTGTTAATAGTTTGGTCGGTGCCTATGATGGAGTATTTAATATTACAACAGGATCAGACAATAAAAAGTTTGACTTGTCAACTGATTTTCTAATTCCTGAAAGAAGCTATATCTTTACAAATACAGCAATAAGTGGAACAGATAACGACATTACCTTCGCCACGGCTCACAATTTTATAACCGGAGAGAAGATTTCATATATTGCTCCTGCTTCAGGGCATATTGCGACTCCATCAGTCTTAACAGAATTAAATGTTATAGTTATGAATGATACAAAAATAAAATTAGCAGCAAGCTATACAAGCGCAATTAGGAATATTCCGATGGCGCTTACAGTTCAGTCTGGCACACATACAATAATAAGTACAAATATAATAAAAGCTATAAAAGGCACCGGTAACGTGGACACCGTGTTGAATAGTAAAGTAATAACAGGTAATGGTACATCATTCTTATCGCAGTTTAAAAGATTTGATGTTATATGGATTACTGATTCTGAGCTTACTAGATCCCATGTCGTTGATGCAATAACGACCGATGAATCACTGACATTGTTTACTGCTGTTACCATTGCTGCAGGTACTGCTGATTACTATTATGGCACGCAAATAATGTTAAGACCGGATGGATATTCGTTACATAAATCTTTCGATGGTGGTGTTGATATTACTGCAGGTACGAGTCCAAATAGTAAAATTGTAAGACAGTCTAGAAAATATTTTAGATATCAGTCTGGTAAGGGTATTCAAAATAGTTTTGCTATTAACTTTAACCCAGCAGAAATAGTTAATGAATTAATTGTTTCGACTGGTAATACTGCTACAGTAACGACTCCAAAAGCACATAATTTAACTGTTGGTGAGCAAGTAACTATAGACAAAGCTGAAGTAACACAGGGATCTAATCTATATAATGGTACATACTCCGTAACTGCAATACCGGATGCCTTTACGTTTACTTATGACATGCTTGATGCACCAGAACAAATAAAAGCAGGCGGTTTTCCAACGTATGTTAGAAAAGGATGGCAAGATGCTTATGTTCGTGGCGGAATGTTTGATGATCAAAATGGATTTTTCTTCGAGTATGATGGAGAACAATTGCATTGTGTAAGAAGAAGCAGCACATTACAGATCGCAGGAACAGTATCGGTATCTAGAGGAAGTCAAGTTGTTACAGGGGCTAATTCGAGTTTTACATCACAATTAAGTGTTGGAAACAATATTGTTGTAAGAGGTCAGTCTTATAAAATAGTAGAAATCGCATCTAATAGTCGAATAATTGTTCAACCGGCTTATAAAGGAATTTCTGCCAAGAATGTTAAGTGTACTCTTACCGTAGATACCAAAACTCCGCAGTCAGCCTGGAACATTGATCCGTGTGATGGAACTGGACCTACTGGATATATAATAAACGTAAATAAAATTCAAATGGCGTATTGTGACTATAGTTGGTATGGTGCTGGTAAAATTAGATATGGATTTAAAGATCAACACGGCCATGTTGAATATGTTCACGAGTATATTCACAATAATAAAAAGAACGAATCTTATTTTAGATCTGGTAACTTACCGGGAAGATACGAAATTGAAAATGGCCCTAACGCAAATGCATCACCGACGCTATTTCACTTCGGTACGTCTATTATTATGGATGGTAGATTTGATAATGATAAGGCATATTTGTTCACTGGTAACTCAGCTCCGTTTGCGTTTACTAACGGAGCCAGTTCTACTTTCACCAGCGGTGCGGTAAATTCATTTGACATTGTGACATTAGATGGAAAACGAGTATTTGTTTATGCTATTCCAGTTACGGAAGCTAATGCAAATCTCGTAACAGTTGGTCAGCAAATTGCTGGGGCGAGCGCACAATTACCTGCCGGAACATACATAGCACAAGTGAAAGTAGATGGAGCTAATAGTAAAATATATACAAGCTATCCAGCAACACTAACAGAACCATCGAGTGCGAACTATCCTGATATTGCATCTGGTAGTACAATTACTATTGGCGAAACTACAGCTATTGCTTTAGACTTGCCAATTCCGTTAGTTAGTGTAAGACTTGCGCCAAGTGTTGATAGTAGTTTAACAGGAGCGGTTGGTGAAAGAGAAATTATTAATAGAATGCAACTGCAAATCACTAAAGCTGGTATTACAGCAGATAGAGATGTAGAAATATTCTTAATTCTTAATTCTTTGCCATCTAATTTAACATTTAAAAATGCTGATTCTCCTTCTCTATCACAGGTAATTAAACATAATCCGGGTGATACTTTGCAAAATGGTACTACGATTTATTCATTAAAAGCATCCGCTGGATCGGTTGAAATCGATGTTAAAGAGCTCTTAGAAATGGGTAATAGCATATTAGGTGGAGACGGAATATTCCCGGCTGGACCAGACTTACTTACTCTTGCGGTACAGCCGCAAAGTACTGCTGGTATCGACGGCAGGAATACTTTCTTTACAACAGGCAAATTATCATGGTCGGAGTCTCAAGCATAATGAGTAACGGTGAAGTCCCAATGAATGTTTCGGCTGAGGAGCATAGTAAAAATTTTCAGGAAGATGGATTTCCGCGAAATCCTAAAATAGGTGATATGCATATATTCTCTGATGAATTATCTAATGAAACGATTTTTACTCGCGTCTCAGAAAACGAATGGAAACTTGGTAATCATTCGCGATGCTGTGAAAGTGACAAAGTAAAAGGCGGTGCTTTGGATATAATAGCTGATATTCGACTTGATATGTGCAAAGAATGCTCATACCTCGATCAAATGTGGATGACTTGTGCTTTTGATAATAAGTATGTATATAAATATGTCTATGATAAAGAAGCAAATTGCCCTAGGCAAAATTGGTAAGGAACTATAATGGCAATAAATTTTCCAGACTCACCATCAAATGGACAGACGACAGCTGTAAATGGTGTAGTTTATACTTATAACTCTGCCATTAGTAGTTGGGAAACTATCACTAGCACTCTAGCAAGAGCAGTTGCGTCCGATGCTTATCCTGCTAATCCAAGTGACGGAGACCTTTGGTTTAATTCTGCTTCTGGCGATTTGATGATAAGGTATAATGATGGAACATCATCACAGTGGGTTTCTGTAAATGGTGCTCCAGGCGTAGCAGGACCGACGGGGGATTCTGGTAGTACTGGACTGCAAGGTCCTGCCGGCAGTATTTCTAGCGTAGGAAGTGATATTCTTCCAGACACCGATTCAGCATACAATATTGGTTCACCTACTAGAAAATTTAAGGCATTATATTTAAGTTCAAATACTTTGTTTTTAGGTGATTCTGGATCCATATCTGCTGGAACTGGTGGTTCGATTGAAATGGTATCGCTTAATATTGGGACTGGTGCTAATAAGGTTTCAATTGCAGCAACAGATTCTGGTGATGTGGAAATTACTTCACTTAAAATTGGAACGGGTGCTAACACAATACAACTAAAGGCAAGTGCCACCGGTAAATTAGAAACTACTTCAACAGTCGGCGGCGTTGCACAACCAGCAGCTGATGTAGTTGAAAGTATTGAAGATCTCTCTAATGTAGATTTAACTATTGCTCCTGAAGTATTAGAAATTCAAGTTGCTGATCCAACAGCTGGACATGGAACAGCTTGGTTATGGACTTGGTTAACAAGTTCTCTTCCTTATGCAAGAACGGCCATTACAAATAGTAATCAGCTAACAGTACCGCTTTATATGCAAGGCACATATCAAATTAATAACTTTGCAAATACTCAGTACGGCTCTATGACACAAACGCACACCTTCAAGTTAAAGTGGATAGAAGGATCGGGTGATCAAAATCTCGTTAGTTGGCCAACATATAGCGTAGTGGATCATACACATGCAAGTATCAATGGTGGCACTGCAACTTCAGTACAAAGATTAGCGTTTAGTGTTCCAACGAGTATTACACCTCCATCTTTGACCGCTCCAACAGTGGCATACACAGTAGCTTCTGGTTCAGGTGTATATACATTTAGTGGAACTCGAGCAGGAGATAATCCAGAAATAGGACCATTACGTAGAGGCGGTACATACACATTCAATTTAACTGCTTCTGGCCATCCATTTTACCTAACAACTGATAATGGAACAAACTATGTTTCGGGCGCATATACATCGGGGGTGACTGGGTCTAGAAATCAAACTGGTTCATTAGTATTTACAGTTCCTGCAGACGCACCAGATATTCTGTATTATCAGTGTGGACTTCACTCTGCAATGAGAGGCACTATTGTTATTAAAGACTTAGCAGTAGAAACAAATGCTGATGGTAATTATGTTATATATGGTCAACATACTCAAGAGGGACATAAAACACCTATTGAGCTAAGACCGATTCCTTCTTTAGTTAATCAAATGTGTATTGTATATGATGCAACTAATAGTAAGTTTGTGCCACAAGATATGGCAACATATGTAGAAAACACGCCTTCGTTTAAAAATAAAATTAAGGAAGTTGCTGGTACTGCGACATTAGTTGCGCCAGATGGAACTTCATTAGTTGCATCTGTGAGTATTTTTGCTGATGCTACATATCTTCCAGCAATTGGTAATGTGAATGGCGATTTAGCTTTTGCTGAAGATACTAGTAACTTGCATATTTTTAAAACCGGTACTGGATGGCAAATTGCAACCGCTTCGCCATCTTCTTTTACAAATTTAATTCAGTCCGGCGCTTTAACAGTTACGACTGGTACTAAAAGATGGTATGCTCCAAAAGCTGTAACTATAGATAGAATTGTTGCAAGGGCCAATACAGCTCCAGTAGGAGCAGCAATAAATATAACTGTAAATAAGAATGGTTCATCTGGAGCAACTTTAGTGATTGCTGATGGTGGGACAAAGATTATAAATAGTTCACCGAGTATAACATTAGCAGAAGATGATTACTTAACAGTAGATATAACACAAATTGGTAGCACTACAGCGGGATCTGATCTTACTGTTACGTTTACATATTCATAAGAGGACAACAAAATGGCATTAACCGATGCAGAGAAATTAGCAGTTAGACAAAGGCATAGTCTTCATGAAGATTCTGCGTCAGATCAATATATTTCTGATTTTAAAGTATATCGGTATAAAACCGATACTGAATATAGTAAAGCAAATATGAATATAGACTATATAGTAGAAAATTTTGACGGAAGTACGATGGGTGTGTTTTCTCAAAGGTCGCCATTAGAAATGGTAACTTTTGGTATATCATCTTTAAAAGATGAAAATAATGTTTGGGTAGAATGGACCGGGGGAACAGAATAATGGCATATTTTTACGGGACTCCTAGAAATCCAACGACAAACGTGGCTTATGATTTATATTATATGTGTGAAAGCATTAAGGATTTTTTAGAGGGATCAGATTGGCGAACGGACGGGGTTGCTACTGGAGCTGGAGGATTTAATGGTAGTGCAGGTAACTATGCTGGAACGGATGCAACATCTGGTATATACCACACGATATCAGCAGGATATTCAACTGCAACAACTGGATATATAACTTTTTACAAAAAACATTATGCAACAGGTCAAACCGCTGGGTATACTCCGAGTTATAAAATTACAATTAATATAGATACTGCAGATGGTTGGAGAGTGAATGTCTATGATGATAATGGAGCCAATTCAACTCCTGCAGCAGGCACCAATGTTGGTATAGGAGGCACCACAAATGCAAGTTATAATAGAGTTGGTGGAGGATATGGCTCAATGCTCCACGAATTGCATATAATTGCAAATGATACTACCTTTATGATGAAAGTAACTGGCAGTGATGTTTCTGGCGGAGGCACCGCATCGACTCGCGATCATGGATGGTTTGTTCTTAATGATCTGGAATACGCTCCAACAATAGATAATTGGGCATATAGTATAGATGATACATATTGCCCGTCTGTTCTTGTACATTCTGCATGGATGAATGTTATGGACAATCCTGTTCCTTCTGAAACTAATGGAAATTATTGTCACTTTGGTGTTGGTCAACCTAGATATATTGATCATAACGGTGTTGTAAGAACCTCAATGTTTAATGCATACAATGGATCATATCATTTCGGTCTGGACATAACTGCCAGCCAACAGTATTCCACTATAAGTCCACCTCCGGCTCTTAATCAAGAACACTTTAATGTATCTGGTGGAGATGCACCTATTCATCAATTAACTCCTGTGCAATTTATTGGTCAACATTCTCTGAGACTTGCGGCTGCAGCGTCTACGACAACCGCAATTAATAAAAATCCAAGGCGTGGTAGAATGATGAATATGTATAGAATATCAGACAATGCAGGTAATGATGGAGATGTTATATTAGAAGGTTCTACTAGATACAGAATTGTTAAACCCCATAAATGTGGATATCAATTCGGATATGAATCAGATATAAATGCATGTTATGCATTTCCTGAAGCTAATGTACCTTATGTATAGGATAATATAAATGGCACTCATGGTATCAGTATCTTCCTCACCACCGCATAGTCTTAATGGAATAGGCTGTGCTCGACATGTACAAAATGGTGGGGTTTTAGTATCTACTAAAATAACTAAAACTACGAATGGTATATCATATGGCCCAGAGGGCGGCGAAGGTGGTGGTGGTGGAGCAGCTCCTGTTGGAGCTGCTGCTCAATCTTGGTCAGACTTATAAGGAATAACAAAATATGGCGATAAATTTTCCAGATAGCCCAGTAAATGGTCAAAATGCAACATTAGCCGGAAAATTATATACTTATAATTCAGCGGCGACATCTTGGTTACTATCTACAGCTGGTAGTGATGTCGCTACAGCTGTTGCTGCGCTAGTCGATAGTGATTTTATTGCAGCTAGAGTAGATCCATCTTCATCCAACGCATCAGATACTGCACCTACGAGTCCTAGTCACGGCGATCTGTGGTTCAATTCTACAGATGCTAGTCTCAATGTTTACTATAATGATGGTTCATCGAGTCAATGGGTAGCTGTTTCCGGACCGAATGGAGCTGCTGGCTCAAATGGTACAGATGGTACAGATGGTACAGATGGTTCAGATGGTTCAACCGTTACTTAATACGCTAATTATGCGGCATTTCCCTCAAGTGGGAATGCTGTAGGTGACATGGTATTCGATCTTGCATTAAAGATGGGTTATATGTGGGATGGCACTGAGTGGGATAAGTTTTCTGGAAAAACTGCAGCAACTTTATCATCAGTTGTACCAGCAAGTTATGCTGGTACCACTGGACAATCTATTACGATAAACGGAACGGGTTTTGTTGTTGGTGATGTTATTGATTTCGTTACAGCAGATACTTCTTCAGTCCACAGGGCAAGTTCTACTTCTTTCACCAGCACCACACAACTTGTAGCAGTCACACCTCAAGCATTTACTGTTGCCAATGGACCACTAACTATTCGACACACATCTGGTACAGTCGTGGTAGACTTAGCAGCAGTTGTTTCTACGGGTGCTAGTCCAGTGTGGACTACTGCGGCAGGGTCGTTAGGGTCATTTGCCAAAGATGCAACACTTGCGCTTACTGTTGTAGCAACCGATGTAGATGCTGGACAAACAGTTACATACGCTGGTGTTTCTGGGGATTTACCGCCAGGAACTTCTATAAGTAGTGCAGGTGCTATTACTGGTGCTGTTACCACAGCGTCAATATCATCTAATACGACTTATAGTAAAACTGTTAAAGCAAGTGACCCGATAGGAAACTTCGTCAATAGGATTTTTGATATAACAATATTAAATCAAATTAGTGCGCTTTACACGTTTGGTTCGGCAGTATTCAACGATGGTGGAGTAAGAGGACATGTCGGTCCATCTCAAGCACAAGCGATCGCGGCATTGACAATTACTGGTTACTCTGCATGGAAAAACGATACAGCCCTTTTCCGAGTTACGAATGGTATACAACGATGGACTGTACCAGAAGATGGTACGTATAGAATTCAAGCAGATGGCGCCGCAAACGTTTCCTCTCAAGGTGGTTATGGTGCGTCAATACGTGGTGACTTTGCTCTTACAAATGGTGAATTCCTTTACATGATAGTAGGACAAAGACCTAACGGGACAGTGGGTGCTGAACATTCGGGTAGTGGTGGATCATTTGTTGTTAAAGAAACTGGTGCCGCTTCTGTTGTCGGTGATATTCTTGTAATTGCCGGTGCTGGTGGTAGTGGACACCAGGCCGGGTTTGATAATAGTATTAGTAGTGCTAACGCTACTGCTAACGGTAATCCAGGTAGTGATGGCAGTGCCAACGCAAGCTTGGCCGGCCAGCCTGGTACTAATGGTTCTGGTGGTGCTGACAATGCATCCGGCGGTGGTGGCGGTGGTGGATTCTTAACTGATGGTGGTGTATTTAGCACCATGGTATCTACAGCGAAATCTTGGAAAAATGGTGGCGCTGGCGGTGTTCGTGATGCTAATTATAGAGGTGGATTTGGTGGAGGTGGTGCGCATGGTAACACACACGGCGGCGGTGGCGGTGGATATTCCGGCGGCGGTGGATCAATCGCGAGCCCTTATGTTGGCGGTGGTGGCGGTAGTTACAACGCTGACGTATCATCTGGAAACCAAGTGAATACTGCAGGTTTGACGGCACAAAAGCAAGTTGGCCAGATTACTATTACAAAGATTGCTTAAACTAGTTTACCAATTCCGGTAGTGTTTATGTCTACAACTAATGATGAATAAAATACGAAAAACAGGATAAATAAGACATGGCAATAAATTTTCCAGATAGTCCCTCAAATGGGGATACTTTTACGGCAAATGGTAAAACATTCGTCTACAATTCTACAAATACGTCTTGGAGGCCACAGTCTGCGGCCGAGGGTGGTAGAGCTGATGTTCTTGCTAATATGGCAGCATTGGTTGCAAAAACCGGAATGGTTGCTGGAGATACAGCATTAGTAACAGCTTTAAATAAAATGTTTGTTTATACGGCTTCCGGTTGGTTTTTGATTGCGACAATTCAAAATAATGCTCCAAGCACAATTACTGGTGTTGATGGATCATATACACTTGCAGCTGATGGTACAGCGACTGTAGTTACAGTGGTCTCCACCGACCCAGAAGGATTTCCGCTCACATTTTCTCATGCAGTCACAACAGGTTCTTTAGGATCTATTGCAACGGTTGCACAAGGAACTGGAGCAAATACAAATGTATTCACTATTACACCTTCGACAGATTCTGCAAATGTCGGAAACTTCAGTCTGACCTTTAGTGTTACTGATGGCTCAACAGGAGCAGTCAATGCAATAAGTGCGTTTTCATTATCATTTAATGTAGAAAATTCAAGATACACCGCATTGTCAGTTAAAGCGACTGCAACTGGTTCAAATAAAACATTTGATGATGCATCTACTTCAGATCACACAATTACTACCACTGGCAATACAACCGCATCAACATTTAGTCCATATCGTCATGGTGGATATTCTACATATTTTGATGGAACCGACGATGCATTAACTGTGCCTATTTCAGCTGACTTTGCTTTTGATGCGGATTTCCAAGTCGAATGCTGGTTTTATTCAACAGCGCACGGATCGGGTGCTTTTAACTCATTATTAGGAGTAAATACAACTGGAAACACTGATTGGGGATTTTATATACAAGCAGCTGGAACCTTCTTTTTATATGACCCAGACATAGGTGGTTCTAAAACTTACGCCAATGCTTTTAACTACAATACATGGAACTTTGTAAGTTGGAGTCGTAGTGGTGGTACTGTTAATTTTCATATAAATGGTATAAGAATAGACCAATACGCAAGTAGTGGCACTGTTCCTGCTAACGGTCCTTTGTGGATTGGCTCTGATGACCCTGTTGCAAATGGTGACTACAACGGATATGTAAGAGATGTAAGAATTGTAAAAGGAAGTACAATCTATAGTGCTAGTAATTATACGCCACCAACAGACCCGCTTACTGCTATTACAAACACAAAATTTTTACTAGGTCAACTACCTTATTTTAAAGATCAATCTACATCAAATCATACAATCACTGTTGTTGGTAATGCGTCTTTAAAACCAAAATCTGTATTCGATAATGCCCCATATTCAGAAGCATCTCATGGTGCGTCTACATATTTTGATGGAACCGGAGACTATCTATCAATTCCTAGTTCAACCGACTTTGCTTTAGGTACAGGCGACTTTACTGTTGATTTTTGGGTGTATCAACAGGAAGTCAAAAACTTTACAATCTATTTTGACTATCGTACTACTGCCAATCAAAATACTTTATATTTGTATGGCACCAGCTCTGCTACTATGGATTTGCATATCAATGGTGTTGGCCATGCGTTTACGCCGCCCAATATGTTGAACAAATGGACCCACATAGCAATTGCAAGAAGTGGTAATTTAACAAAACTTTTTATAGACGGTGTTCAATACTTGTCCTTTATAGACAATACTGATTACGTTCAAGGCGGCACATTTTATATCAGCCGTTATTACTCCAGTGATACTTATAATCTTAATGGATATATGTGTGACTTTCGTTGGGTTAAAGGTACGGCACTTTATACCTCTGCGTTCACACCACCAACTTCACCTCTAACTGCAATTACAAATACAAAATTCTTACTCAATCCAGAAACATCTATTTCAGATTTGAGTCAGAGAAATGCTGTAAAGTGTATTGGTAATACCACAACATCCACATCATACGTAAAGTTTGCTGGAACAAAATCAATTTATATGGCGACTACTGGTGATTATCTTCAACTTGTTGATCCATTAGATTCATGGATAAGCACATATGGTGGAGATTATACAATAGAACTCTGGTGGTATCCTACAGATGTTACCACTGGAACATATCAAGAATTCTTAACGTGTAGTGCAGGGTTTCAATGGTATACAGAAAGTAATGGACAGATTAGAATAGCGTTATCTGGAAACAACTCTGGTTCATTCTTTTGGCATCCGTCGGCTATGTATCAAATGGTATCTAATACTTGGCACCACCTCGCCTTGGTTAGACAGGGAACCAATTATACAGTTTATGTAGATGGAGTTTCAAAAGCAACTATTGCGAATGCTCCTGATATTAATACTGGAACGAATGCGTTAGAACTAGGTTCTTATGCGGGGGGACAACATCCTTCGTCTGGATATTATCAAGATTTTAGAATCACAAAAGGTCTTGCAAGATACACTGGAAACTTTACACCACCGACAGCAGAATCAGAGGGATAAAGTTTATCAATTAGTGTAAGAGGGAAAAAACCCCTCTTACTTTTTTTATTATCTTTTTGACCAGATCTCGTATAGGACCCAAATAGCTACTAATCCAATCAGTCCCTGAGAACCAAGACCAGCAAGAATAGCTGTAACATTTGCAACAACACTAGTTGCTGGAATAAATGGTATCGTGCCAACGCCTAGTACTTCTAAGATAATTAACAAAGCAGCGACGCTTACGCCAAGTTCAGCTAAACCTTTACACCAATTACGAACTTTATCTAAAACTTCCATATTATAACTCCTCTATAGTTGTTATAAGGTTATTTATATATAATAGAAATTAGTTAAATTGGAGAATATTTTATGCCTTTTTGGAAATGGTGGACAAGTATCGTTGTATTAGTTTTATCACTAGGCTATGTACAATATAAACTTGATATATTGGGATTTGTATATGAAAATGATCCCACAAAAATTACTATGATTATTGCAGCTATATTTTTATTGGCTACTGCCCGTATTGGATTTTTAAGCGGAAAAATTCAGTTTGGAGAGCCAGATATTTATGCTAAAAAACCTTCACAAGATCTATTATGGTTTAGTAGTGATGTGGTTATGTCTATTGGTATGGTAGGAACACTTATTGGATTTCTTATAGTTCTTACTACAACATTTACTGATATCGATACG
>Ga0307999_1000212_pt1 | contig 16581 bp, 19 predicted proteins | sample Neamet1_FD_203158 | JGI IMG/M metagenome (GOLD analysis project Ga0307999, IMG submission 203158) | Marine microbial communities from water near the shore, Antarctic Ocean - #1 | ecosystem: Environmental > Aquatic > Marine > Unclassified | place: Southern Ocean | collected 2014-06-04 | reverse complement strand
AACTAAATTCAAAACCACTATATCTCCACCGCCTTCGCCAGCATCTTTCGATACTCCGCCGCAGGCACTTCGTAGCCGCCAAAAGTCTTCAAATGATCAGTCATCCACTGCGTATCTAACAAAATCGCCCCCTCTTCTCTCAACCAATCCACTAATTTCACCAACGCGATCTTACTCGCATCCGTCTTCCGGCTAAACATGCTCTCCCCAAAAAACGCCCTCCCCAGCCGAACTCCGTAGAGCCCCCCCTGAAGTCCGTCCTCGTCCCAGCATTCCACCGAATGCGCAAATCCCTGCTCAAATAACTCGCAGTAACTCTCCAAAATAATTGGATCGATCCACGTCTCCTCACGATCACTACATCTCTCCATCACCTCCCGAAAGGCCGTGTCAAACCTCACCTCAAAAGGCCGCTTCTTCATCGCCCGCTTCAACCCGTGCGGAATATGAAACCGCTCGTCCAGCGGGATGATCCCCCGCTCCTTTGGCTGAAACCAATAAATCTCACCCTCTTCCGACATCGGAAATACGCCTTCCACATAGGCACCTATAAGGATTTCAGTCGGAATTTTATCCACGCCCCGATTTTCGCGATGCAATGCGCACAATTCAACCTACAATTCCACTTATGAAGATCGACCTCGCCAATCTGCCCGACGAAGGACAGCACATCGAAGGGGAAATCCCTCCCGAAGTTCTTGACCTCAAGGAAAGCGACATCATCCGTGTCAGCCCTCTGAAATACTCGCTCTTTGCCCAGCGCTTCGACACCGAGCTCCTCCTTACCGGCAGCTTGGAAGCCACCTTCGAGCTCACCTGCATGCGCAGCCTCCACCCATTCCCCAAAACCATCTCCATGCCCTCGGCGGCTATCAGTATCGAGCTCGGAAATGACGGATTCGTAGACTCCGGACCCCAAATCCGAGAGGAAATCCTCCTTGAACTCCCCACCAACCCACGTTGTGAGAACGGCGACTCACCCGGAAAATGCGAAATCGATCCGAAGTATTTAGCAGTAGACAAACCCGCTGATGATGGTGTAGACAACGCCCCCGCGCAAGAAAAGCCCAATCCATGGGGTGCTCTCGACTCTCTCGGCTCTCAAGATTAACTTTCTTACAAACCAGACTCATGGCCTCACCAAAACGTCGCACCTCCAAGCACAAACAGAAGCTCCGCCGCGGAGCCAACCGTTGGCGTAAACCTCTCCTCAAAACCTGTCCTGAGTGCGGATCCAACGTGCCTGGGCACATTGCCTGCCCTTCTTGTGGAACTTACCGCGAGCGTCAGGTGGTTGACGTCGACCTCGTCTAGGTCCCGTCATCTGATATCATTTTCCAAAACTCAATGAGCGCGGGGGCACCCTCCGCGCTTTTTTACCGTGATGAAGATTGCACTCGACGCCATGGGCGGAGATCACGCCCCGCTCGTCAATCTCGAAGGAGCGCGCGATATCCTCGCAGAAAACTCCGAAATTGAGTCCATCATCCTCACCGGTCCTGTTGAACAATTGAAAGAGGCCGCACAGAATTGTGGCCTCACCGACCCTCGTGCCACTTTCGTCGAGGCTTCCGAAGTCGTCGGTATGGAGGAGTCCGGAGCCAAAGCTCTCCGGCGGAAAAAGAATTCCTCCATCTCCATCGCCGCCGAATTGGTCAAAAAAGGCGACGCTCAGGCTCTCGTCTCCGCCGGTAACACCGGGGCCGCCGTCGCTGTCGCCACCGTGAAGCTCCGCCTCCTCAAAGGGGTGCAACGTGCAGGCATCGCCTCACCCATGCCCAACGAATTTGGCGTCTGTAATCTCCTCGACGCCGGAGCCAACCCCGAAGCCAAACCCTCCCACCTTCTCGGCTACGCCATCATGGGCAGTGTTTACGCCCGTGAAGTCCTCAAAATCGCTAATCCCCAGGTCGGCATCATGTCGAATGGCGCAGAAGAGGAAAAAGGCACCACCTTCACCAAGGAAACGATGATTCTCCTCAAGAGCCTCGTCGCCCGCGGTCACGCCCCCTTCACCCTTCGCGGCAACGTCGAGGGTCACGACCTCTTCCAAACCCAACTCGACGTCTGCCTCTGCGACGGCTTCACCGGAAACATCGTTCTCAAGAGTTGCGAAGCGACCGCCAAGGCCATGTCCAAGTGGATGAAGGAAGAATTCAAAAAGAACCCCGTCCGCATCGCCGGAGCACTCCTTGGCAAAGGAGCCTTTCAGGCAGTCAAGGAGCGCACCAACTACGAATCCTACGGAGGCAGCCCTCTTCTGGGAGTCAATGGTGTCGTCATCATCGCTCACGGCGGCTCCTCCACCCTCGCCGTCAAAAACGCCCTTAAAATGGCCGCCGAAGCCCTCAAGCACGAGGTCAACCCGAAGATCGAAGAAGCCCTGGCAAGAGCCAGCTTACCTGCTGAACCCTAAGGGAGCCGTGGCGCCCCGCCACTTTTCAACCCCTGCTCTTCGTCAATCTCGCCACATCACACCCATTGGGCGAAGAAAGGAAACACCTTCGATTTGGAGCGTCCCGATGAAATCCGGTATTAAATTGGACTACGGATATTCGCTGAATTCTCCTTCGCTAACAAGAATCACCCGCCCCCGTGCGCAGTTTTGAGCGCAATTTTGGTTCTTCTGGCATCATGCGGCCTTCGCCATTCAGCAAGCAGGTCAGCAGCAGCCAGCGAGAAGAGAACGGTCGATTGTAGTCCCCTGATTTTCAGCAATCCTGCAGATCAAAACTCTCCGCGCCTCTGCGTGAGCCCAATTCCTCCCCGCATATTCCCCTGTTTCGTAGTTGGCCCCTTCACCAACTCAGTCATCATTCCCCCATGATGAATTTCGACACTCCCATCGACCGCCGTGGAACCGGATCTCTCAAGTGGGACCGCCGGGTCGACCTCGATCCCTACTGGGTTGCCGATATGGACTTTACTTCGCCACCCGAAGTCATCTCAGCCATTCGCGAACGCGTCGATCACGGAGTCTTCGGCTACGCCGTCCCTCATCCCTCACTCGTCGAAACCCTCCAAGGCTACCTCCAAGATCGCATCAGCTACTCCGCGACCGAAGAACAAATCGTTCACCTCGGCGGCCTCGTCCCGGCCCTCTCACTTGCCGCGCGTGCCTTTGGCAAACCCGGCGACGCAGTCCTCACCTGCACTCCCATCTACCCACCCTTCCTCGGCATTCACGACGATGCCTCGATGGAACTGCAAACCGTCGATCATGCCAAAGTCGATGGCCACTGGACCTTCGACTGGGAAGCACTCGAAGCCAAAGTCACCCCGCAGACCAAGATCTTCGTCCTCAGCAATCCCCAAAATCCTATGGGCCGCGTCTTCACAAAAGAGGAAATCCTTCAACTCGCCACCTTCTGCGAGAAACACGAACTTATTCTTCTCTCCGACGAAATCCACTGCGACCTCATCCTCGACGAGAAAAAGACCCCGCACTTCTCCGCCCTCAATCTCCCCGAGCCCCTCCGCGACACTACCATCACTCTGCTCGCCCCCAGTAAAACCTACAACATTGCCGGACTCGGCTACGCCTTCGCGGTCATTCCGAACGACTCCATCCGTCGTCGCTTCACCGCCGCACGCGGACACACTCTTCCCGAGATCAACTGCATCGCCTACCACGCCGCCGAAGCCGCCTACAAACACGGCGAGCCCTGGCGTCAAGACCTCCTCGCCTACCTCCGCACCAACTGTGACCTCCTCACCTCCACCATTCGCGAAAAAATCCCCGGCGCAACTATCCCTGAGATCGAAGCCACCTACCTCGCCTGGATCGACTGCAAGGACCTCCCAATCGAGAATCCCATTCAAGTGATTGAAAAAGCCGGCCTCTTCCTCTCCGACGGAGCCTACTTCGGCCACGGCCGCTGCGTAAGAATGAACTTCGGCACTCAAACCGAACGCCTCAAATCCGCTCTGGAAACGCTCGTCAATTCCCTTCGTTAAAACTCACTATGTCTCGATTTTATTCTCTCCTTAAGGTCGTGGGCATTCTTCTGTCGGCTGGGACCACAACCTCCTGTGCCGACAGCTGGCGCGATCTCGCAACCAAACTCGAGAACACCAACCAAGCCAAAATTCGCATCTTCCAGCTTCGTGACGACAAGGGGCACGGGATGGATTGTCTCGATGTCTTTCAGCCATCCGGGCCTGCCAAGACCGGCTACTTTGGCGTCTCCCATTCCCTTAAGAAAGGCATCTTCTCCGTCCACCTGACTCACTCCACCGACCTGCGCATCTGGAATCACGTCAAAGAACTCGATCAACATTCCTCCCAGGCCACCATCCAGGAAGCGGTTGATGGATCTTTCCTGCTCGCCTACGAAAAAGACGCGCCCAATTCCTGCTGGATGCGACTCCGCCACTTCTCAAATCTCAAAGCCTTAAAAGCCGGACGTTTCTCACAGGAGTTCGATATTCCCCGCACCCTTGCCCCAACTGCCGAAGGCACTCCCAGTATCGAGGCCGTAGACATCAAAAAGGGTGACATTGCCCAATCCGAAATCACCCTGCGATTCCACTACTATGAAAACGCCCGGGTCGATCAGCTCGCCCGGGGAACCCTGAAGAACTTCCAGGACTGGAACGCCAAGCCATCCACAACAATCAATTCCGCTCTCAAAAAACGAGGAGGGCACGGCAACCTCGGTGATCGCAGCAAATTCCAATGGAAACAAAAAGATTACTCCCTACAGGAAGTTCAGGACACCCGACGTGACTGGAGTTCCTGGGGGCTTTTCCTGTGCGACAAGGACGGCCTTCCGCTGAAAAAGATCTCTGTGGAGACACCGGGAAAATCGACTGCTTTTTCAAATCCTTCCGCAAGCTTGATCCGAAACTCGGATGACGAACCGCTTCTCGTCTTCACCGCATTCCTCCACAGCAAGGGAAGCGCCCCAAACGAAGCCGGACAAATGCTGGCAGTGTTTGAGGCGAAGTAACGGCGCCAAAAATCCAGCGCCCCCTCGACCTCCCAACCTCCGTGAAACAACTTCCGTTCGTTTCCCTCATCTTCAGCGTGTTCTTAATCACCGTTTTGGGATCAATCGAATGGCCCGAGCCAAACAAATCAAAGAGCCCTCATCATCGACTCTCACAAATCTCCACCCTCCAGCCTTGAAGCCCTTCCATTCACCCGACATAGTCTTCCCATGAAGCACTTGGTCTTCGTCCTTCTCCTCACCCTCGGACTTCCTCTTTTTGCCAAAGAACACGTCATCCTTTGTGGAGGCCCCGCCTCTCGAAAATGGGAAAACCTCAGGGTTGAGAACTATCGCCACGACCGCTGGTGGGCCAACTTCATCCGAGCCTCAACCATGCGCATGGACGAAATCCGTAGATCCTACGGGCCCAGCGCCAAGATCACCTGGATCGTCTACGAAAACGGCTATCTCATCCGAAGCCGGGATGACAGCAAACCCTACACCACATGGATCGCCGAACAGGCCGCCAAGCGGAATGCAAAACTCGTCTGGATCAACACAGGACCAAAAGCCATCTCAGCCATCAACGCCCACTCCGATATCATCACCTTCGACTTCTTCGGCCACTCCAACCGCCATTGCTTCATGCTTGACTACGGTAGTGAGGTCATGGCTGTCAGCCAGTGCTGGATCCACGAACGCGATCTCAGAAAAATTCGCCGCCGATCGTTCAGCAAAAATGCCCTCTGCCAAAGCTGGGGCTGCTACACTAGCCAAAGCATGTCAGCGGTATGGAAACGTAATCTCGGCATCACTCTCATCGGAGCAGAAGGAAAAACCGACTACTCCGCCCTCTCCTTCGGGAAAATGCCCACTGTCTCAGGCCGCTGGGTCCGCTAACTCTCACCTCCCTCTCATCCATGATTTTCCAGGAACTGAACGACTTATACCACCTCCCTCTTTTCGACCTCATCCAGCGCTCGCGAACGATTCACGAAGAGAATTGGCCCGCCGCCGAAGTGCAACTCTGCACCTTGCTCTCTATCAAGACCGGTGGCTGCTCGGAGGATTGCTCCTATTGCGCACAATCCGCCCGCTACAACAGCGGCGTCGATGCCGAGCGCCTCATGGAAAAGTGTGACATCATGGATCGGGCTAAAGCGGCCCGTGAAAACGGCTCCACCCGATTTTGCATGGGAGCAGCCTGGCGTGGGGTCCGCGAGGGCACCCAGCGATTTGAGCAAGTCCTCGATATCGTCCGCGATGTTTCCCAACTTGGCATGGAAGTTTGTGTCACCCTTGGTGAGCTTGGACCATCCGAAGCCGAAAAGCTCAAGGAAGCCGGGGTTACCGCTTACAATCACAATATCGACACCTCTCCCGAGCACTACCCCAACATCGTCACCACGCACACCTTCCAAGATCGGCTCAATACCATCCGCCATGCTCAGGACGCCGGCATGTCCATTTGTTGTGGCGGCATCCTCGGTCTCGGCGAATCCACCGAAGACCGACTCAAGATGCTCGAGGTCATTTCCGAATTTAATCCGCAACCCGAGTCCATTCCCATCAACTCACTCATGCCCATGCCCGGCACCCCCATGGCCGACGAACAGGGAGTCGATGTCTTCGACGTCGTCCGCATCATCGCCCTGACCCGTATCGCGGCCCCCAAGGCAAAGGTCCGCCTCTCCGCCGGTCGCACCCATCTTTCTGAAGAAGGCCAGGCCCTCTGCTTCTTTGCCGGGGCCAATTCCATCTTCTACGGTGACAAACTCCTCACCGCCAAAAATCCGACCATCGAAAAAGACCTCGCTCTCATCGATCGCCTCGGCCTGAAACCCCAGGAGCCCAACCGCGCCCAGCCCTCACCCAAGTCGGATGAAGCCAAGCCTCTCGAGCCGCAGATCTGCTGAGCGTGACCTTTTGATCGAAGTTTCGATCAAACAACAATCTGTCACCGTCTCTCAAAATGGGCAGAGGATCTTCAGCGCTCCGGTTTCAACCGCTACCAACGGCCCGGGATTCGAAGAAGGCTCCCTCCAAACGCCCACCGGTAACTTTCGCATCCGCGAAAAAATTGGCGAAGGGGCTCCCCTTCAAACCAGCTTCAAGGGCCGCCTCCCTCGCTCTGTTTGGCAGGGAGAGGAAAGTGACGACGCCATCCTGACCCGTATCCTCTGGCTCGAGGGGCTCGACGAGCAAAACGCCAACACCCGCGAGCGATATATCTACTTCCATGGCACCCACGCCGAGGACCTCATCAGCCAACCCGCCTCCTGCGGCTGCATTCGCCTTCGCAACAAGGACATGCTCACTCTTTTTGATTTCACCCCGATTTATACTTCCGTTCGCATCTCCTAACTCATCATGAAAAAAATCATCGCTTTCGACTGCGACTCCACCCTCTCGGCCATCGAAGGCGTCGATGAACTTGCCCGCCTTGCCGGGCCCGATGTTTTCCGCCAGGTTGCAGATCTCACCAATCAGGCCATGAACGGCGAAATTCCAATCGAAGAGATCTTCGGACGGCGCCTCGATCTGATCAAACCCACCCGCCAGCAGTGCGAAGCGATTGGGAAAATGTATCTTGATGAGATTGAACCCACTGCCCGGGAGACCATGGCGGCCCTCAAGGCCGATGGTTGGGAATCTCTTATCATTTCCGGTGGCTTTGCGCCCTGCATAGAGCCACTCGCCAAAGATCTGGGAATTGAACAAATCGAAGCGGTTCCTCTTCACTTCGATGTCGCAGGCAGCTACCTCGGATTCGATAAAGACTATCCTACAACTAGAGATGGCGGTAAGCCGGATATTATCTCTTCCATTAGGAAAAACCAATCTCCAGATATTATCGTCATGGTTGGAGATGGCGTCAGCGACCTCGAAACAACACCAGTCGTTGACCACTTTATCGGATTTTTACGCTACGCGGAGCGTAAAAAAGTTGTCGCTGATTGCATGCATCGTGTGAAATCACTGCGGCAAATACTGAAAATCACAGGGGGTTTGTGATTTTTTAAAAAAATCACTTGTTCGCAAATATAACAGGCGTAGGCACGCTATATGGCTAGCAAGAAAGGAAAATGATACACCTCAGCGAAAAAAGCTGAGATCCTTAATTGGGTAAACGACTACAATGTAAAGCATGGTCGGGGCGGAGTCGCCAATGCTTCAAAGGAATTCAGAATCACTCAACTTACAATCCACAATTGGGTCCGACAGGGTGGAGCTGCCATGAGCAGCGGATCCGGCCTCCGGGTCGCCCCCCATCACGCTGGCATCCTTCGCCAGCTCGCTGACCTCCTCGATCAGATCACCGAACGGGAAACCGAACTCGGAAAACTCCGCAAGGACTACGACAACCTTCGCAAGAAGCTGTAACACCCACGAACAGAACTGAGCCGACCTCTGGCCCACTCTTACAATTAGCGCTGAGCGCCCTGCCCAGCCCAGGACTCTTTCCTGCCCTGAATTCAGCCCCGCAGGCCCAGCCTGATAATATCGGCACTTCCCGCCCCTGGATTCTCTTTCAAAACCCGGTCTACCGCCTTGCGGGCCTCGGCTTGCTTGAATCCCAGCGCCATCAGCCCCATCTCGGCATCCCGGGCGTCATTGGAACGATCAGAGCCGGGCTCCCAAGTCTGCACCACACCAACCTTATCCTTCAGCTCTAAAATAATTCTCTCCGCCGTCTTCTTACCAATCCCCTTCACTCCCGAAATCCCAGTCGCATCACCATTCACGACTGCCTGCTTGAACCCCTCAACAGGCAACCCGCCCAGCACCGCCAGCGCCGTCGCCGGGCCGATCCCGCTCACCCGGTCGATCAGGAGCATAAAAACATCTTTCTCCTCATCCTTCGCAAAACCATAGAGCGTGAGAGAATTCTCCCTCACATGTTGATAAATTCGCAAATCAATCTGACCTCCCTCAAGTGGGTTTAACTGATCATATGTTGAAAGAGGAACGTTCACCAAATATCCAACTCCTCCTGCTCCAACCACAATTCTCCCGGGCAGAGCCTCCCAAATCTCCCCTTTCAATCGCGCAATCATCCCCAGAACTCTATCGGGTCTCCGGATCGGAACAAGGCGTAATCCTTGCATTTCCTAAGGCCAAATCAAAAAATATTCACTTTTCTTAACTAAGCCCCTTACTAAATTTTAAGATTTCTTATTATTTAAGGTTTTTCCATTCGCTTTTGTTGAAAATTCCTGCTATCTTGACTTTGTTATGGCAACTACTAAACGGACGCGTTTCTCCCGTCGACTTCCCGATCATGTCACCGATGAACTGGTGAATGTTCTAAGTTCAGATCCGAAGCTTTTCGGCTTCAACGAGCTTTTCGAGGATGTCTATGAGCGGTTGAAAGAGCGCAATGCAGTCAGCGGTGGAGAAGAAATGCTTCGTCTCCGCGCTTATGAAAAACTGCAAAACCTGGTAACCCGCGGACTTGTCGAGAAAGACGGCAAGGAATATCGTGGACTCGAGCGCATTCAAGAAGCGCACAGCGACAATATTGCCCAGCAAGAAGCCTAGTTCTATTGAATAAAGCGTAAATTCGCAAGAATTGGTGCTGGTTTTACCGGCGACGAATCTTTTAATTGCCCGCGTTGAACCCGACGCGGGCAATTGTTTTTTCAACTGTCCCCTTTTTTCAACGAAATCCTCATCCTCCTTTGTCATGTTGACTGATTACTTTCCCGTCATTCTTCAAGCCCTCGCCGCCATCGGTTTTGCCGGCGCCGCTCTTGGCCTCAGCGTCCTCCTTGGTAAAAAAGGAGCCTACAACAAGACCAAGGAAACTCCCTACGAATGTGGCATGCTCCCCATTGGCGATGGAGCCCCGCGCTTCAGCGTGAAATTCTACCTTGTCGCCATGCTCTTCGTCATCTTCGACATTGAGGTCGTCTTCATGTATCCTTGGGCGGTCAGCTTTGCGGACCTCGTTCGTGAGAGCACGATGGTTCTTTGGAGCATGGCGGGCTTTGCCGGACTCCTCACGGTTGCCTACGTTTATGCTCTCAAAAAAGGAGCCTTGAACTGGAAGGGCTAACCCCCGCAGGCAGTTCAGATGATCAATCACCTCCTCTTTTTCAAACTGAAACCCGAGGTCGATGACGCCGGACTCGAGGAAATGATCCGAACCTCCCGCAGTATCCTTCTTAAGATCCCCCAAGTCCTCAGCATCCGCTCCGGTCGCACCATCAATCCTAAATCTGAGTGGCCCTTCTACATCGCCCTCGAATTCGAATCTCTCAGCAAAAAGCGCATCTTTGAAGACGATGCCCACTTTCTTAAGTTCCAGAAGGTCGTCGTCGATCGCATGACCCAAACCAGCTACCACATGGACTACGAGACTGACCCTTCCAAGGATCTTAAATATTCCTAATTTCGGCTGTTCGTCATTTTTCAAACACCTGCTCTAGCCAAGCCGGGGATTTCCCACTAGAAGCCACCCATGTTTGCTGGCACATTTACCGCCCTCATCACTCCTTTTCGCGACGGCTCACTTGACCACGAGGCATTCAAGGCCCTCATTGATCGGCAGGTCGCGGCAGGAATCACTGGAATCGTTCCTGTTGGGACCACGGGTGAATCCCCCACTCTGAATTCCGACGAACACCTCGAAGTGATCAAAGCTGCCGTCGAATATGCCAACAAGCGCACCCTCGTCGTGGCCGGCAGTGGAGCAAACTCCACCGTCGAAGCGATCCACCTCACGCAGGCCGCCGAAAAAGCGGGAGCCGATGCCTCCCTCCAGGTCTGCCCATACTACAACAAGCCTTCGCAGGAAGGCCTCTATCAACACTACAAAACAGTCGCAGCCAACACCAGCCTTCCCATCATGCTCTACTCGGTTCCCGGACGCTCCGTCATCGAGATCGGCATCGAAACCGTTGCCCGCCTCGCCACCGACTGCGAAAACATCATCGCCAACAAAGAAGCTGGTGGCTCCGTCGATCGCGTCAACCAGCTTGTGCAAGTTGTTCCCGAGGACTTCCAGATCCTCTCCGGCGACGACCCCCTTACTCTCCCCTTCATGTCCTGCGGAGCGGTTGGCCTCGTCAGCGTCGCCGCCAACCTCATTCCCGAGGTCATGGTCAGCCTCGTAAATCGCTGCCTCGAAGGAGAATACGCCGAAGCCCTCGAACTTCAAAAGCGTTACTATCCCCTCCTCTCCGGGCTCATGGGCCTGGACACCAACCCAGTCCCCATCAAATCTGCCGTCGCCCTCCAGGGCCATTGCACCGATGAAATTCGCCTTCCCCTCGTCAACCTCACCGACGAAAAGACCGAGACCCTCCGTAGTCTTCTCAAGACCTACGCGCTCCTGTAGCGTGACCGTCCCGGTCGAAGCGCATTCCCATGAAAATTTCCCGCCTTGCCGACGGATCTCCCGAGATCTTTCACACCTTGCAAGGCGAAGGCGCCTCCCTCGGAGCCCCCGCCGTCTTCCTTCGCCTTTCCCTGTGCAACCTCCATTGCCACTGGTGCGACACCCCCTACACTTGGAACTGGGAAAAGACACCTTGGGAGCATCAGGACGGCGTTAAATTCTCAAAAGCCGATCAAATCATCGAGCTAACGCCCGCCGAAATCACCCCCCTCATCTCGCGTTATCAGTGTGACCGCCTCGTCCTCACCGGCGGCGAGCCCCTCCTCCAACAAAAGGAACTCACCGAACTCGTCAAACTCCTGCCCGAAATCCCCTTCATTGAAGTTGAGACCAACGGCACCCAACTCCCGGACGACAACTTCATCTCCCTCCCCACCCAATTCAACGTCTCCCCAAAACTCTCCAACTCCGGCATGCCCGAGGACCTTCGTCTCAGCTTCGAGGCCCTCCACCTCCTCTCTTCCCTCCCCACTGCCATCTTCAAATTTGTGGTCTGCAACCAAAACGACCTCAAAGAAATCCAATCCCTCCAGCAAAAGCTCAACCTCTCTCCAAATCGCATCTTCCTCATGCCCGAAGGCCGCGATCCCGAAACCCTCCAGACCCGCTCTCTCTGGCTCGCCGACATCTGCCGCGACCAAGGCTACCGCTTCAGCCCCCGCCTCCACGTCCTCCTCTGGGGAAACGAACGCGCGAAATAACCCCCTAGAATCGCGCTCAGACCCTTAATTTGAGAGGAAAAGTGAAGCGCGGTAAATGCTTAGACCACGAGCTAAGCCAATGAAACTTGAAACCGTGAGACGCCGGAAACGCCCTCACCAGTCAAACGATCAAACCTGGAGCCGTCTTCCATAGCAACCGGGACAGTCCCTATGGAAGCCGCCCGTTCAGAGAACTTCTCTCGCGCCATGCAATCCGCCAAAGCATGTCGCGCCGGGAAAATCCTTACGACAACGCTTGGACTGAGTCCGTGATCGGGACGATCAAAAACGAGATGTTACAGGGAGGGGGCTTCCGTGACCTCGCCGACGCCCCGTCGCGAAAGCAATGGTCAACTGGGGTCTCAAATATGCAGAAGGCACCAAATTAGGCTTGGAATCAAAGCGAGGAGAGTAAAATTCATCTCCCATTCATCTTTTATGCAACTTCCATCGGGTTGGTGGGTTACATAGACCGAACGGAAAAAGCCATGAAGCCGAGCCACCCAAACCACGATCTCCCCGATTTCGACGCTGACCTTGAGAAGGATGACGTGTGGAATCTGCTGGAAGACACCACGCCCAGCAATCCATCCCCCCGTTTTGGACAGGATACTCTCCGGCGTATTCGCTTGGAGGCTGATCAAGCTGAAAAATCTCCGTGGTGGAAGTCGATTTTCTCCCCCAAGCCCCTGATCGGATTTGCCGGAGCGGTAGTTGCGGCCATTGCCATTGTCGTTTCACTTCCGTCTGAGCCCGTCTCCCCGACTCCCATCGTCAAGACCACGCCGGAAAACGTCGATGATTGGCAGAGCGAACTCGAAGACGCCGTTGCCAGCGAACTGCTCTCCAGCGCCGCCGAAGATCCCACCCTCTTTTCCGACGGAGAAATCGTCGCTCTTCTTTACTAATTTCCTTTTCCTATGAAATTCCTCCTTCCTCTCCTGATCGTCGTCCCCACGATCTTCGGCAAACCCCTCACACCCGAGGCGGTTCGGAACACGGCCCGTGAACTCGATGAAGTTCTCCTCGAAGGCCAAAAAGCCCAGGGCATCACGGCCAATCCCATCGTGAACGATGCCACCTTCCTGCGCCGCAGCTACCTCGATATCATCGGTCGTCTCCCGACACACGACGAAGCCCGCGTTTTCCTAGAGTCCCAAAAGGACGACAAACGCTCCAAGCTTGTCGACATCCTTGTCGAGTCTCCTGGCTTCAATTCTCGCCTCTTCAACTTCTGGAGTGATCTCCTTCGCCTCAAAACCCGTGAAGAGCACAGCGGCTTGGGTTGGCATGTTTGGCTTAAGAACGCCGTCGAAACCAACATGCCCTATGACAAAGTGGTTCACAGCATGCTCGCTGCAGAAGGTCACACCGCCACAAATCCCGCCGTGGGCTACTATCTTCGCGACCGTGGCATGCTCCTCGATAATGTGAGCAACACCGTAGAAGTTTTCCTTGGCCAACAGATTGGCTGCGCCCAATGCCACGATCATCCCTTCGATGACACCACCCAGATGGAGTATTACCAGCTCGCAGCCTTCCTCGGAGGCACCGAGTATCGCTTTGACGGCGCTCGTGAAAAGATCCGCGAAGTCGTTGGAGCTGCTCCGGCCAAACGCTCTGGGAAAAAGAAGTTTGCCAAGATGTCAAAGGAAGAGCGGCGCGTGCTTGCCAAGAAGATGGGCAAAAAGCGGGATGAAGCAAAAGACCTTGCCTCGGTCTTCCGCTATCACAATCGCAATGCCTTGTCCGACACTCCCAATAAGGAACTAAAACTACCCATCGACTACAGCTATGAGGACGGCGAACCCGGCGACGTCGTGAAACCCGGTTTCCTCTTCGGCCTCGATACCAAGGATGTCGCCCCCGAACAACGCCGGGAATATTTCGCAAAGTGGGTCAGCTCTCCCAAGAACCCCTACTTCACCAAAGTCATCGCCAACCGCATGTGGAAGTATGCCTTCGGTTATGGTCTGGTCGCCAATCCGGATGACTGGAGCAGCTCGCCCAAGCCTCACTATCCCGAGCTCGTGACCTATCTCGAAAAAGCGATGCTAGCGGCCGACTACGATCTCAAGGAATTCCTACGAATCCTCTATCACACTCAACTTTTCCAGCGTGAAGTCACCACCGAGGAACCCGCGCAAGGATTCTCCTTCCACTTCCAAGGACCAACCCTCCGTCGCCTCAGCGCCGAAGAAATCCGGGACTCCTTCGTCACTCTTGCCTCCGGCAATATCGACTCAAATACCAACAACTCCTTCGAGGAAGGTTGGAACGAATACGTCGAATCCTTCAACTTCCTGATGAGCGCAAATGCCAAGCAGCTTAAAGAGGTCGACCGGGCCGCAGACGAAGCGGAAACCAAACGCCGCTCCCTCCAGAAAGAACTCTCTCTCCTTCGAACCCAGGCCCGCATCGCCAAGGAGAAAGGCAACATGGTCGCCTTCCGGAAAATCAGTCTCAAGGTTCGCGAATCTCAGAAAGAGGCCTCCAAGAGATACCAGAAAGGCATGATGAACTCCGGCAACCAGGTCGTCATGAAGGCCCAAGCCGCCACGGCCCGACGGGCTCCCAACACCCGCCCTGAACACCCCGAATTTAAAATGCGCGCCTCGGAACTTCCGGCCCCCCAGAAAGGTGGGTCCTTCATCTCCGAGTTCGGTGGATCCGATGCCGAGAGTCCATCCTCTGCTCACACCCAAGCCACCGTTCCCCAGACCCTGCGCCTCCTGAACGGTCTAGAGACAAGCCTTCTCACCAACAAGAAGAATGCCTTCGCCCGCGCTCTCCGGGCCATCGATTCTCCATCCAAGCGCCTCGATTTCCTCTTCCTCAGCCTCTACTCGGCCCTGCCGACAGAAGCTGAAAAAGAAGCCTTCCTTCCCGAAATGCAGACCCCGGACTCCACCGCGACCTTCGCTCGGTCCATCCTTACCTCAAACCGTTTCCTCTTTGTCCAATGAACCCCTTGAATCAACTCGACGACGTCTCACGCCGCAACTTCCTCTCCAACACGGCTCGCACCGCTTTCGGTGTCACCTTGGGAGGAGCCTCCGCCTCATGGTTTTCTTCCGCTGAAGCGGCTGAAGTGATCGCCAAGTCAAATGGCAAGGCTAAGAACGTCATCTACCTTTATATGGCAGGTGGCATGACCCACATCGATACCTTCGACCCCAAGCCCGATGCTCCTTCCGAATACCGAGGACCCATCAAAGCCATTTCGACCAATGTGGACGGCATCCAACTTGGACAGCACCTCGAAAAGACCGCGAAGCATGCTGATAAAATGGCCCTCATTCGCTCCATGACCTCCACGCAGGGAGCTCACTCGCAGGGCAATTATCATATCCACACCTCATACACCGAGCGTGCTTCCATCACCCACCCCTCGATGGGTGCTTGGGCCAACAAGCTCGACCCCAAGCGGCTCAAAAGCACCCTCCCTCCCTACGTCACCGTGCATACTGGAAACAACCATCCCGGAGCCGGATTCTTCGAACCAAGCGTTGCCCCCCTGCCCGTCGGCGATGCTGAGAAAGGTCTCCAAAATGCCCGCCGCCGACGCGAAGTCTCCGAGGCCGCCTTCAACCGCCAGATCGCTCTCCGCGCCAAGCTCGACGCCGATTTCTCCACCAAATTCAAGAAAGGTCAGCGTGGAGTGCGCGCCTATGACGAGATGTTCAGCTCCGCTGTCAGCCTGATGAAGTCCAAGGACCTCGAAGCCTTCGACCTTTCCAAAGAATCCAACGACACCCTCGCCGCCTATGGTGCCGACAAGTTCTCTAAAGGAGTCCTTCTCTCGCGTCGCCTCGTCGAGCACGGCGTCCGTTTCGTCGAAGTTCAGTTTGGAGGCTTTGACTGGCACTCGGATAACTTCATCAAAGCAGACGAGAAGCTCCCAATCCTCGACCAGGCCTATGCCGCTCTCCTCACCGATCTCGAACAGCGAGGTCTCCTCGACAGCACCCTCGTGGTCATCGCCACCGAGTTTGGCCGCACGCCCAAGATCGATGCCGACGCCGGCCGTAATCACTTCCCGAAAGCCTTCTCCTTCGCCCTCGCCGGCGCAGGCATCAAAGGTGGAACGGTTTACGGAGAAACCGACAAGACTGCCTCGAATGTCATCACCGAGAAGACTACCGCCTCCGACTTCAATGCCACCATTGCAGCGGCCATGGGATTGCCGTACGATCAGATCCTCTACTCGCCGAACAAGCGCCCCTTCAAAATGGGAGGCAAAACCGGCAAGCCGATTACCGACGTGCTGGCTTAGCTGACGTAGCCCAAATCACTCACTCGGAGGCATCCACACCAAACCATGGTGGGCTGCCTCTGTTTTTTTCGGACAAAGCCGAGTCCCTCGTAAAACGACATCGCCGGATTGCCAATCTCCACTGAAAGGCGAACCGGCACCTTCGTTCGCATCGCTTCGGCTTGCGCGCTTTTGATCAGCTGTCTCCCACTCCCGTGACCCTGGAAATCAGGCAGAATTGAAAGCTCCACGATCAACAAATGATCAATTGCCCGATGAACATAATAT
>Ga0307999_1000209_pt1 | contig 16854 bp, 11 predicted proteins | sample Neamet1_FD_203158 | JGI IMG/M metagenome (GOLD analysis project Ga0307999, IMG submission 203158) | Marine microbial communities from water near the shore, Antarctic Ocean - #1 | ecosystem: Environmental > Aquatic > Marine > Unclassified | place: Southern Ocean | collected 2014-06-04 | reverse complement strand
CACGATCGAAGCTAAGGAAGCCGGTCGTCGCGTGGAGGTCGAGCAAGCCATCGTTATCGAGATCTGCGATCGCGGGCGCGTAAGCCCATCCGATGTCGTTAATGCCCCAGGGCTCGCTCCATTCCGTATAACGGCCGCCGCCGGGACCGCGCTTGTAGAGCCGGTTGCCTGCGCAAGCGCCCTTGATCTGCTGGTAAACACCCGGCCCGTAATCGTCCTTGGATACCTGCCCGATAATGCGCCGCCCCATTTTCGAATACATGTTGGCGACATAGATTTCAGGCGAACCATCGTTGTCCAGATCGCCGCTGGCAACGCCCATACTGGTCGCAAAGTCAGCAACACCGCTCGCCTTGGCGATCTCCTCAAAGCTGCCGTCGCCCTTGTTGCGTAGCAGGTTGTTGGAACCGAAATCATTGGCGACGTAAACATCGGGCAAGGCGTCGTCGTCGGCATAGAGCCAGGTTGCGGCGAAGGAATTGCGCTTCCCCGCGCTGGCCTTGCTCTCCGCAGTGACATTCTTGAACCGCCCACCGCCGAGGTTCTTCCACAGCACATTCGGCGCGCCAGAAATCTCATCGCCGACCCAAGGCAGTGGTTCATCCCCGGCGCCCGCACCCTGGTAGAGCACGTAGAGGTCGCACAGACCGTCGCCATCGTAGTCCGCAATGCTACAGCCCATCGGCGAGCGCGGGAACTCGAGGCCCGATTCGGCAGTGATTTCTACGAACTTTTTCCCTCCAACGTTCCGATAGACCCGGTCGCCGAGGATCAAGTCAGGGAAACCATCGTTGTCGAAGTCCAACCAACAAGCCAGCGCGCGCTGCGCCGCAGTCGCCATCATCGGAAGCCCGAAGGCCTGGTTCGCGACCGCGAAGCGCTTGCCCCCGAGCGACTTGAGCAGCGCCGTCGGTCCGCGCACCGATGCGATCGCGATGTCGAGGTATCCGTCTCGATCGAAATCCTCGACCGCAAACTGAAAGCTGTAGCGTTGGGCAATCTCCTCTTTGGGCAATTTCCAGTTGTCGGCGAGAGGCAGGCGATGCAGCTGGCTGGCTTCGGTAACCTCCTCCATCAGCTTGTGCGGGGCGTTGCGCCTGCCTTCCGATTGGATTTTCCAAGAGGAAACCACCGCGCCCGCGTGAAAATCCGCTTCTGATTTGATCCGGAAGCCGACGACATGCTCCGAATCGAGCGCCGTCAGCGCTCCCCTGTCACTGAGCCCAGATGCCGTCAGCAAAAGACGCGTCTCCCACTGGCCCTCACCTGCGGCCGCGATCCGCAGAACGCGCAAGCGCAGGGTCTCAATCTCTTCCAGCGATTGCAGCTGGCCCATCAGCGCCGCAACCACATTACCCGCGTTCGCCGGCCGCCCACCCGCGGTGCGCCGAACTTCTTCGATAGCGCCCTTGCTGCGTTTCTCCAACGAAGCCTCATCCGCGATCACCGCGCCCGAGAATTCCTTGTGAAATGCCGCCGCCAGGATCCCCGCATCTCGTTTGCGCAAGCCGTCCAAAAACCACTTCCCAAATCGCTTCTCGATCTTGAAGGTGACATGCTCGGCATCCCAGATCTCCTTCTGGCGCGCTGGATCGAGCACCTCCTTCGTGGCCTTATCCAAATTCTGCGCAGGCGCCGCGACCGTGAATGCAGAGATCGAGATGAGGATGAGAATGAGAATGAGCTTTGGCGCTTTCATACTTTCGCTGAATCAACTTTAATGATGTCTGATCCACCCGGCCAAAACCAGCTCGAATTAGCGACTCCACCCGCCAGCTCAAAGTGAGGGAAGCAACTCCACAGTCCCAAAAATCGGTGGAGCCGGATTGTTGATCTGCGTCGCCGGGAAGGAGATCGGCCTCTTTCTCCGATCTCGAGGTCGACTTGGGAGAGCAGAACAACCTTGCCACGCAGTTTTCCGACAAAGTTGCCGAGCTGTCCGCATTGATGCTAAAGATCGAAGTAGACGAGCCTCTGGCCAGGAAAAAGAAGTGATGGAGTGGGGGACCCCGGAGGGCGTTTAGCGATCAGTGCTACTTCGTCGTGAGTTCGTGGCAGCGATGGTGACTGAGCGATTGACGTCGAAAAAACTTTCTCCCCTCAACGCCCTGCGTGAAAAGCAAATTTCTAGCAGTCAGTTACTGGCCGAGCCCGACTCGTCCGAGTCCGAACTCGTCGCTGATGCGCTCGACTTTTCCATCGCGCATCTGGACCTTAATGAACTTGAAGCTAGCGAATTCTTTGCCGTCGGGGATCTTGAGCGAGGCGACTTTCTTTTTGGTTTTCTCGGTCTCTGGATCGAAGCAGCCGAGCGTGCTCTGATGGGTCAAGGAGTAGAGTTTATCGGTCTTGGTGTAGCCGGTGAAACCGCGCAGGGTCTCTTTGAAAATCAGCCTCTCGATGCGTTTCACGAATTTGGGATCTGGCAGATAGGGCTTCCGGCACGGGGCGGGTATGGATTAGACTGAGCTGTCATGACTTTCCTATCACGTCTCCCGATTCTGATTCTGATCTTGTTGGGGGCCCGGTTGCGCGCCGAACCGCTGCGGGTCGAGAAGGGGGACAGCATTGTCATCCTCGGCAACACCTTCGCTGAGCGGATGCAGCTGTTCGGGTATTTCGAAACGTTCCTACACAGTCGTTTTCCTGATCATCAGTTGCGTGTGCGCAATATGGGGTGGTCGGCCGATGAGGTGGACATGCGCATGCGCCCGGGAGGGTTCCCCGAGCTCTTCGCCGAGCTGGAGGAACATCGCGCCGATCTCCTGTTCCTCTGTTTCGGCCTCAACGAATCGTTTCAGGGGGCGGCGGGACTCGATCACTATAAAGCCGGGCTGGGGAAGTTTTTGAAAGAGCTGCAGGGACGAAAGTTCAACGGAGAATCCGCGCCCCGCATCGTGTTGGTCTCGCCGATCCCGTTTGAGGATCTCGGTGGTGGATCGGCAAATGGCGTTGAGGAGAACCGTCGGATCCAACTTTACTCCGAGGCCTCCGAGGCGGTGGCAAGGGAACACGGAGCACGTTTCCTCGATCTTTTCACTCCGGCACTCAAGCGGGCCGCGAATTTTCCGGATCAGAAAATTACGATCAACGGGATCCACCTGACCGAGTACGGCGATTGGTCGGTGAGTCGGTTGATGGCACGTGGACTGGAATTGTGGAGCGATGATCTAACCCTCCCATTGGTGAAGCCGGGCGATGAAAAATTCCGTCGTGCGGTCTACGAGAAGAACCATCATTATTTTGCATGGTGGCATCCGCCCAATGCTTCCTACATTCACGGTGGCCGCAACACGTCGCGCGGGGCGATGCATCTGGTTGCTGAGCGCGAGCAGCGCAAGCTCTTGATCGAGGCCACTGAGCGCGAACTATGGGCCATGGAGAAACCGAAGTTATCTGAAATCTGGGGCGCCGAACCCGTCGAAGGGAAGCCGGTGTGGTTTCCAACTCCGGGCAACCGTAAAATTCCTGGTGTGGCGCAGGGGAAGGAGGCGCAGTGGGAGGTCGAAAGCGACGGACCGTCCGACAAACACCTGCGCACGCCGCAGGAACAGCTCGCCATGTTCAAGGTCGCCGAGGGCTACGAGATCAACCTTTTCGCATCGGAGCAGCGCTTCCCAATCGCGAATCCGTTTGCGATCCGTTTCGATGCGAAGGGTCGCTTGTGGGTCGGGAACTCGCCGACCTGGCCGCATTCGTTGCCGGGGAAGCAACCGATGGATTCGCTCGTGATCCTCGAGGACAAGGATCGCGATGGTGTTGCTGACAAGCACTCCGTCTTCCTCGACAAGATGAAGCTGATCCATGGTTTCGCGCTCGCCGATGGCGGCGGAGCTTTCGTGGCGCAGGTGCCGAACCTGATTCTGGCAAAGGACACCACTGCCGATGGCAAGGCTGATTGGGTGCAGACCGTTTTGCACGGGTTTGGTGCTGAGGACGCCGAGCACGCGATGAACAACTTCCGCTGGAGCCCTGGCGGCTCGCTCTATTTTTCCCAGGGAGTTTTTTACCACACGCAGACCGAAACGCCGCTCGGGCCACGGCGGGTTCGTGATGCAGCCGTCTTTCGCTATACTCCACGCGAGCATGGGCTGGAGATCCCGGTGTCTCACGCGTTCTGGAATCCCTACGGTAAAGTCTTCGATCACTGGGGGCGCGGGATCTTGCTCGATGCCTCGGCCGGGCAGTATTACCCGCTGGATGTGATCTCGACACCGTTCATTTACCCGAAGCAGAAGATTCGCACCGACCACTTGTCGTTCGCTCCGGGCGGCGCCATCGCCTCGGGATGCGAATTCGTCCGCAACCGTCACTTCCCGCAAGAGGTGCAAGGTCGTTTCGTCGTGAATCACTGCGAGGGCGACGTTGGCACGCACTGGTATGATCTCGAGACGAAGGGTTCGGTCTACGAAGCGGTGCGGCATGAACCCCTGGCGACCTGCACGGACAAGAACTTCCGCCCGGTCGCGATGGCGTGGGGGCCGGATGGCGCGCTCTACATCGCCGATTTCTACACGCATATTTTCGAGAACGTGAACTTTTCAAAACGTCACCCCGGTCGCGATCGCGGGCACGGGCGCATCTGGAGGATTTCTCGCAAGGGCGCGGCGTCGCTCGTGGCTCCTGTGATCGAGGGCCGGCCAGTTATTGAGTTGTTAGAGCTGCTGAAAGATTACGAGAATTACACCAGAGATTTGGTGCGCGCCGAACTCCGCGGTCGGGAGAAGGCGCTTGTCATCGCTGCCTTGGAGAAGTGGTCCGGTGATCTCGATGCGACCGATCCGGACTACGAGCACCATCTCGTCGAAGCACTCTGGGTTTACCAAGGTCAAGGTGTCATCAAGAGTGAACTGTTGCTCCGCGTTCTCGGGGCGAAGCAAGCCGAAGCCCGTCTCGCTGCGACGCAAATCTTGCGCTCCTGGCAGCATCGGATTGAGGGATCGATGGAACTGGTCCGCGCTCGGGTCAACGACGAGGACGCACGGGTACGTCTGCACGCGGTGTTGGCGATTGGTGATAGCGATTCGTCACAGGCAAGGGCGGTCGCACTCGAAGTGAAGGCGCATCCGATGGATCCGGGATTGGAATACGCCCTGGACCAGATAGTGCATTATCTCGACAAGTCGGTAGAGGATCAATCGGCGGCAGTTGCGGCACTTTTTGATCAGATCGGAAGAGGGGAAAATCGGGCGGCGGCAACGGCCGCGGTGCGCGCAGCGGATCGGGCGGCGTGGCCTGCCGATCGGATTGGATCCCTCGCCAGAAAAGTGATTGCCTACCTCAATTCTGCGTCCGCCACGGCACGCGGATCTCGCGAGTTCCTGGAGAGCTTCGCCCTCGGGCGCGACCTCGCGGGGATGCTGCCCGGCTCTGGCGGCGCGGATTTTGACAAGGCATTGGACGGCTTGGGCGCGACGACTTTTCTCATCAAAACGGTGCCGGGGCAGCTACGCTACGATCACACGCGTTTGGTGGTCTCCTCCGGAGCGGCGGTTCATCTGATTTTCGAAAACAATGACCTCATGCCGCACAACCTTGTTGTGGTGGAACCGGGAGCGATCGAGGAAATTGGAGCGGCTGCGGATCTGATGGCCGCAGACGCCAAGGCCCGCGAAAAAGGCTACATTCCGGCTTCGAAGAAAGTTCTGTGGTCGACGGAATTGCTCCAGCCGAGGGGGCGCCACGAGCTCAAATTCATGGCGCCGACAGAGCCGGGGGAGTATCCATTCGTCTGCACCTACCCGGGTCACTGGCGCGCGATGCGCGGAAAGTTAATGGTGATCGCCCGGGGAAATTGACGGATCGCCTGCTCGCCTCATTTGACTCCACTCTTCAACCAATTATTTGGCGTGGCGCTCTTGTCATTGCGGTTTTCCATCTCGTGGGGAGCCGCGCCGTGGCGGATCAGGTAGGTGTGCGCCGCCGCAACCATCGTTGAGTTCGGTTGAACTGCATTTGCTCCGCCCATCAAAACACGCATCGCTCGACAGAGACGCGAAGGTTAAATGCTAGGAATTTTTGCTTTTGAGGTTAGGAGCTTGAGGGCGTTGTTGAGGAGATCGGAGAGGGGGAGAAAGAGGGGTGGTCTGTGGCGTTGGAATCTCGTCAAGGAGGTTTCTGGAGACCTTGGAAATCATGCCGGCCAGACCAGGAGGGTCATTTCTCCAAATTCTCCATCCTGCTGAGTTGTGACGGAGCAAGTTGGCATTTATGGGATTTTTCTGTGGGTGAAGCGGAAGTGTTGACTGGTGACACCCGCTGCTGAAGGCCTGGCCTGGAGAAAAATTTAGGAGACCTTGCAAAAAAGGACTTAGCGGCATTTCATGACCTAAATTTCCCACAAATCCGATCATGGCAGAAACCAACGCGCTCCCACCAAATACCTTCTACATCGAAGTGACAGGATCCGGTATTCCTGAGGTCGATGGCCTTTTTGTTCCATCCCTCGCCCCGCCCGCCGAATCCGAGTCCGGGACAGTTTCCAGTTTGGGATATTGGAATGGAAAGATGGCATGGGATCGGGCGGATGGGAAGTCAGCCCGAAGCCCGGCTCTTTCCTACTCCAACAGCTACACGTCGTGGAGAATCTGTCGTCTCGATGGCCATCTTGCTTACGACATTACCTCCGAGGATGACTTTCCACCCACGGACCGCGAATGGCACGTCTACAAGAAGGGAGTGGCTCCGGCTCCGGATGTCGGCCTTTATCATTTTGATCCGAGACAACCCTGCCCCAAGCCCAATGTTGTTTTTGTGTTGGGAGGCCCCGGAGCGGGAAAGGGGACGATGTGTGAACTTGCCGAGTCCCAACTGGGTTGGACGCATTTGTCGATGGGAGAACTTCTGCGTGTTAAGCGGAGAGCGGGTGGACCTGCAGCGGCGACGATCGAGGAGTTTATGACTGGAGGGAAATTGGTTCCCAATGCGATCATGGTGTCGCTTCTCAAGGACACGATGGAGACCGTGACGCGAACCACCGGGAAGAGAAATTTTCTTCTGGATGGGTTCCCTCGCTCCATGGAGAACCTCGAAGGTTGGTGTGAAGTCTTCGGAGGGGAAGCGGACCTGCCCAAGATGTTGTACTTCGAGTGCCCCATCGAAGTGCTGGAAAAGCGAATCCTTGGACGGGCTAAATTCTCCGGCAGAAGTGATGATAATGTCGAAAGCATCAAGAAGAGATTTGATACCTTTAAGGCGGAAACTCTTCCCACCGTGGATTTCTTCAAGAGCAAGAAGAAGTGCCTCGAGGTAGACACGAGTCAGGATCGCCAGGCGGTCTACGATCTTGTGTCGCAGAACCTTGCCGAATACACCGACGAAGAACTTGCGGCCAAGCCGCTCACCGAAAGAGCTGAGATTCTCCTCGGGCTCCGGCCCTATCCCAAGAAGGATGAGTGATGCCGCTGCGTCACCGGAGGCCAATCAAGTCGAACGGCTGGTGGGGATTCCGCTCCAATGGGTGCCTTCAGGCAGCTGCTTACCCGGAGAGGGGATCCAGGGAAGCCCCGATTCCATTTCGGTCTGGTAGAGCACGCCGGCCATGTTCCCGACCGTACAGTGATCATCAATTTTTGGTCTACACGGTCAGCCTATGAGCGATGGAGGTGTCCGGTTCTCTCCCATCTGAGATTTGGGACGGTCCGTCTTGAAGTCTTCGAATTGACACCACTTGGACAGTATCGTCTTAAGAGATCGGAAAAATAATACAGTGAACATCGAACTGATGTTCACAATGCTTCCGTGTCCTAACGATTTTCGCCACCTTCACTGGCAATGACTTTCACCTTTTTGAGGTCAGCAAAGTCCTTTAGATCGGTCTCTCCTTTTAAGCTTCTTTTCTTTTGTGAAACCCCTTTCACCGCCTTTGTCTGCCTCTCCTGCTCCAACCCTGACTAGGACGAGGAATCGGATCGCAAGAATCTTCACCAAGCCGAGTTTTTGCTACGAGCAAGGCGTTTCCTCCCGGGCTCTTGGGCACGCCAAGCGGATCAAGCAATCTTCTCCTCGTTACGACAAAGCTCAGGGGTGGATCGAGAGAATTGAAGGCGAAAGCATTGAACCCAGCTTCGTCGAGTAAGGGGCTGTTTCAAAATGACGCGCGGGAAGAAAGTATCGGGTGGAGGGAGTATTCGTGCCAAAGCGAAAGTTATCCGCAAATCAACGAGTGTTTATCGCAAGACTGACCGAGATTGAAACCGTATCAGATTCGATGCGGTGATACTTCTTATTGTCCCGTGGAAATCTCAGAATCCTACAATCCATGAATAATTACAAAGCAATGAAACTATCGGGCTTTCTGGCGGCGATGAGCCTGACCGTCACCGGTGTGGCAAGTGCCGAGAACCAACTGCCCGATCCGGACGGCAAACCAGCCGACATGACGAAGCCGGTTCAGGTTTATATCCTGATGGGCCAATCCAACATGCTCGGCTTCGGCAAGATCGGTGGAGGCGAAGGTTCCCTCGAACACGCAGTCAAAGAAAAGAGCCTCTATCCTTACCTCGTCGATGACGAAGGCAAATGGACCGAGCGCAAGGACGTTCGCAACGTGCGTGTGATGGGAAGCGGCGGCCCGGGTAAAACGAGACTTTTTAACAACGAGTGGATGGCCATCGGGAAGGGGAAAATCGGCCCGGAGTTTGGCATCGGTCATCATGTTGGAAATGCGGTAGAGGCCCCCGTGATGATCCTTAAAAGCTGCATCGGCAACCGTGGCCTTGGGTGGGACTTACTTCCTCCGGGCAGCGAGAGTTTTGAACATACCGATTCCAAAGGCGTCACCTGGGTTCACCCCGGATACAAGGGATCGCCTGAGCGTTGGAAGAAAGGTGAAGAGCCCAAAAAGATCGGCTGGTATGCCGGCCTGCAGTACGATGGTGATGTTGACCGGGTGAAGAAGATCTTGGGCGAACTCGACAAGTATTACCCCGACGCGAAGGAGTATGAAGTTGCCGGTTTTTTGTGGTGGCAGGGTGATCGGGACAGCCGAAGCGAAGCGCTTTCTGGTCGTTACGAAAAGAACCTCGTGAATCTGATCAAACAGCTTCGCAAGGACTTCAACGCACCTAACGCCAAGTTTGTAACAGCCTCACTCGGCCAGACCAAAAAAGGTGCCACTGATGGCGGCGGAAAAATCCTCGATGCCATGCTGGCGGTTGACGGCGCGTCCGGAAAATATCCGGAGTTCAAAGGAAACGTCGCAGCGGTTTACACCCATCCCTTGTCCAAAGGCGGAAGTTCCGGCGGCCACTACAGCGGGAATGCCGAGACCTACATGAACATCGGCGATGCCATGGGCGCCGCGATGGTGAAGCTGCTTAAGAACAAGTGATTTAGTGACTTAAGAGGGGCTGCAGAAAGGCGGAGCTTTGATCAAAAGGCTCTTTCCGGGACCACCCGGTCAGGGCCTCTTTTTTTGGCTTAACTTCCGATCGCCCGGGAATCCCATCGAGCATTACGGAGCCATCGGCCCTGGCCTGGCTCACATGAACCAGAAGGGAGCAATCAAGCAGTTCCTGGTTTGATGGCAGCCAGTGAGCCGTGTCCGGTTCCTACTTGTTTAGAAAGAGGTCGCTCTTCACGACGAGATGAACGAGATCGCGAAGACGATTTTGGTTTGTCCCGAGTTCATTGACGATCCGGTTCACCTTTCCGCGATCGGTTGCCTCGAGCTTCCGCCCGGTGGCGTAAATGAGCATTTTCTCGGTCAGGCAGCGCACGATCAGAGATTCGCGTTCCTTGAGCATTTGTTTGAATTCGATGATATCGGCGAGCTCTCTTCCGTTGGCCATCGCGGCCTTGGTATCGATGGGATCGCGTGAACCCCGGTAGCGGTCCCTCCAACGTCCGACGACGTCAAAGTTCTCGAAGGCAAATCCCATCGGGTCGATCTTCACGTGGCAGTTTTTGCAGGAATCGTTTTTACGGTGGAGTTCCAAACGTTGCCTGAATGTCACGGCTCCCCGCGTGTCGGTTGGGAGGGGCTCGATATCCGGCGGCGGTGGTGATGGCGGCGTTCCTAAAATGTTTTCGAGCACCCAGGTGCCACGAATGACAGGAGAGGTATCAACGCCATTGGCGGTGGCTGTCATGACGCCGGGTTGAGTGAAAATCCCGCCGCGGCGTGGGTCGTTCAATTTAACTTTACGAAGGCGGGCTCCGCGAATGTCCTCGCGCCGGTAGATCCACTTGGCCAGCACTTGATTCATGTAGGTGTAGTCGGAGTCGATAAACTGCTCGATCTTTCCGTTCGATTTGAGGATCTCTTCGAAATAAGTGGTGACTTGTTTTAGCAAGATCGGTTCGACCTTGAGGTTTTTATAAAACTGAAAGTCACCACCGGAAGGGGGCATCTTACCCAGCTTGTCGAGTCGTAGCCAGGCCGAGGTGAAGTGCCTGACAAAGGCGGCCGCTTTGGGATCCTCCAACATACGCTCGATTTGCCGGTCGAGTTCAGCCGGGGGGCTCAATTCCCCCGCCCGGGCCAGCTCGTATAGTTTGGCATCCGGCATCGACGACCAGAGGAAGTAGCTCAGTCGCGCTGCGAGCGCGAAGTCATCGAGTCGTCCGGGTTTTTCTTTGAGGTAAAGAAACTGTGGCGAGCAAAGAATTGCCGCGTATCCGTCCTGCATCGCGCGGATGAGGGGAGGGACCGATCCCTTGTCCTTCTTTTTGGGGTTCGAGCGCAAGCTGTCGACCGAGAGCTTTGCGTGCATGGAGCCGGGCTCGGTCCAGCCGGCCCGCAGCCCGTTGGGCGCGCCGTAGGCAAAGTAATCCACACGAATCGCGTGCTCGCCTTCGTCGAGTTTCACCTTTCCCTTTTTCAATTCCTGCCCGTGCAGACCGTCGTGCCCGACCACCTTGGTGTCATCGATGAGAATTCGTCCCCCATCGTCGGAAGCCATTTCAAAGGTGTATTCTCCGGGATGTGGCACTTGAAGTTTTCCTTCAAAGACCACTCCGTAGTAGTCATTGCGCTTGGCGACGCCAATGTCCAGGTAGCCTGAGGGGAGCTTGCCTGTTGCAACCGGTTTGAGGCTGTCGAAATCGGGCAGGTTGTTCCACTTTCCTTCATAAACTCGGTAGGTCAGATCCTGAATTCCACTGGGCATTTTTCTTACCGGTTCGATTTGTTGCTGCAGGACGAGTTGCACGAAGGGCTCGATTTCAGGTGCCGTGACGGGTCGTCGGAAAGCTCGTTCGGCGAACGTCTTCATCAGTTGTCGGATTTCGACTTCTTCCCCGGACCCACTCCCGTAGAGTGCAGTGTGGCTGCGTGGCGGCCACGTTTCGATGAGGGGTTCGATCGTCAAACTGTGAATGCGCAGGTGCGGGGCCGGGTATCTGCCGTCTTGAAAGAGAGCCTTTGCCATTTGCAGGGGCCAGGTTTCGTGGGCTTCCTTGTTGACCTTCTTGTCCGGGCGTTTGGTCAGGAGTTCGGGGTGGAATTTTTTGAGAATGTTCTCAACGCGGAAAGCGCGATCGTTGGGGCCGTTTTCCCAGCCGATCCATGGAGTCCAGGTTTTGTCCATCCAGACCTCATGAGTGAAGGTGTGTTTCTTTCCGTCACCCGGGAGGGGCCACAAAGCCAGCGGGGTCGAGGTGATTCCGGCAAGGCCGCCGTTTTTGGTATCGGCCATGTTCAGGCAAAGCTGGAACGGGTTCTCTTCCTCAAGCTTCGTTAAGTCACCCCAGGGCATCTGACTGGCGTTGTGAGCGGATGCTTCCACGATGATGCGGTATCGCGCCGAGACTCCGACCCCGCTGCGTAGGTCGGTCGGTGAAAGACGGCCCTGATTCTCGTAACCGGTCGCAATCATATCGTAGCCGGGGTTGATTTCACGCGAGGCGGTTTCGATCAGATGCCCGCCGCGTCCCTTGATCAAGTGCCCGGAAAAACGGCGGGCTTCGACGACTGGTCGGGGCTCGAGATGGGTGGCGTGTGCGAGCGTTTCCTCCACCGCAGCTAAGGTGAGCTTGAGGAGAAAATCAGACATCACCAGTTTGTCCCCAAGATTAAAGAAGCCATCCTCGCTCTCGTCTTCCGGGAAGAAGCGCAAGGGATCGTTGCCCGTCCTTTCCACGCTGCCGTTGCCATTGTTGTCGGTCAACCGCGCGCCTGCGGCATCGGGCCGGTATTCAGCCCCTTTGAGGGAGAGGAGATCACGCCAGGTGTTGCGCAACTCGTGCCTGTTGAGTCGGCGTAGGACTGTTTCACCTCCCGTGCTACGGGCCTTTTCATACTCTTCAGCGAGCGCTTCGGTCAGAGTAGTAATGACCGGCGTGGTCTCGTCTCTCGAAGGCTGCGGTGCCTTCTTTGGGGGCATTTCACCAAGGTTGAGTTGATCGAGAATGTTCTGCCAGGTTTCGAGTGTTTCGATCTTGGTGAGGTCGGTTTCCAGGGTGTCGAAGCGATAGTCTCCTTTTTGTTTTTCGGGACCATGACAGTCGAAGCAGTGGGTCTTCAGGAACGGCTTGAGCGTCGTGAAAGATTCTTCCGCATCAGCCGCGGAGGTTCCCGAGATGACTGCCAGAGCACAAACGATACTGCGTTGGAAAGCTGATAAGTTCACGTGATGTTCTTTGAATGAGAATGCGTCGGGAACCGGTCTTGCCTATGCTTTGAACTCCAGCCCGGTCAGGGTGCCGGTGCTTGATCCGAATCGATCAATCTCTAGCCCGGAATTCTGTAAGATGGAGAGCAACAAATTTGCCGCGGGGACGCGCTGGCCTTCGGGTTCCGCGTAGACCTTGTGCTCGCCGTGTTTGAACCCGCCACCGGCCAAAAGCAGAGGCAGGTTTTTGGTTTGGTGCGTGCCTGCCGCCATCCCGCAACCATAAAGAATCGAGGTGTGGTCAAATAGGGAGCCCCCGTTGATGGGATCCTCCAGCGCTTTTAAACGGTCGATCAAGTGTGCCATCATGGCGATCTGGTGGCCTTCAATCTTCTTCAGGGCAGCGACCTCCTTCGGCCTCTCGCCATGGTGGGAGAACCCGTGATAGCCTCCGTTTAGACCGAAGTCCCCGTTGACGAAACCGGACGCAAGGGTGATGGCGCGCGTTGAGTCTGTTTGCAGCGCGAGAGCGATGATTTCGATGGTCGCCTTGAGTTGCTCCGTCGTGCCGTTGCCGGGGTTTGGTTCGGGGACATCGGTTTTTGGTTTTGGCCGACCGATCCAGGGTTCTTGTTGAGCCAACTTCTTCTCCAGCGTGCGCACCGAATCGAAATATTCCTCGAGCTTCTCCTGATCGTGTTTGCCCAGCTCTTTATTTAGGGTTTTCGCCTGATCCAGAACGACATCGAGGATGCTGTTGTGGCGTTTGAAGTCCTCTGCCGCACTGGCTTTCTTCCCAGCGGAATCTTCAAAGAACATGGCCCGGTAAGCGGCCCGCAGGTCAACCGATGGCACCTGGACTCCGGTCCGGGTGAAGCTGAGGAGGTTACGTTCGCGGCAACCGAGCGTCATCGAAGGAAAGCGTGTTGCGGCCCCGTGATGTTCCGCCAGTTTCTGGTCGAGGCTGATATTTCCTTCCGCATAGTTGTGGGCCAAAACCGGGCGAACTCCGCTGAGCAAGACCGGGACGCCCTGATGGCCCCCAGTGAAACCGTGGTCGAGATTTGAGAAGACCGTAAAATCCTCGCGGTGTTTCTCCAGAGACTTGAGAGTGCCCGGCATGTCATAGTCTTTCCCCGATTGACTGAGATCGGGGAAGAAGGCCTTCTGATAGACTCCGTAATTATTCGAGAGGCAGACGAAGCGCTTCACCGGCCGTGTCGACTTCGTTGCTGCGCGCCCAAGTGGAATCATCGCTTCGAGCATCGGCAGGGCGATCGCAACTCCGGTGCCACGGAGCAAAGCGCGTCGATTCAAGGAGGTTTTCATTTCACGAGTATGTGGCATTTCCGGCCCGCGGTAAATCGAGAAATCGCTCATCAGTCCCACCCATCGCTCTGAGTGTCCATGTGTTTTTCAAAGCGGGAGCCCGTAGTGGCGAGGTGACCAAGGAGCTTTTCGATAAGTAGCCTCGGCGAGCAACGTAGATTGTTTCACCATGAAATTAGAAAAGAGACAAAGAATCATTACCTTTTGCGTGGCCGCGTCACTGACCGGGTTGGCTTTTGCCGAAAAGAAAGTTCCGGAAGCGCAACCCGGGTACGATAAGAGCAGGGATCTGGGAGTGAAGGCTCCCGAGGGAGCAGACGTGCCGTTTGATGGCACGATGAAATCCGTCAGAAAGAATTGGGAGATGTGGCCCAAAAAGGAGATGCCCATCACCTGGGAGGTCGTGAAGAGCCCGACTGATGACAGCAAGGTTTTGATGACGAACGGTGGCAAGAAGTGGGGGACTCACGATCTGGTGACGAAGAAGAAGTATCGTGATTTTGAAGGGCACGTAGAATTTGTCCTGATGGGGGGGCGTGGCGATGGCAAATCCGAAGGCTATGCCAACAGCGGAGTCTACATGCAGAACCGTCACGAGCTTCAGATCGAGTCACCTAAAGGGGGAAATATCGCAGATCCGTATGGCTGGAAGATCGGCCCGCATGGCATCGCCGCGGTTTGTATGGAGCACGTTCCCAAGGGAAATGCCTGGCGCCCGAATGGTGAGTGGCATTCCTTCCATTTCATCTTCAAGGCTGGAAAGTGGGAGGGTGAAAAGCTCTCCGAGCCAGCTCGTCTCACCCTCTGGTGGAACGGAATCAAGGTCCACGACAACGTGCCGGTCAAACATGCCAACGGTGGTGTGAAAAATGCTTCAAGTGCCGAACCTCTCAAGTTACAGGAGCACGGTCAGGATGTCCGCTTTCGGAATATCTGGATCAAGCCACGGGACCCCAAAAAGGGAGAATAGGCCCTCGAAGCATCTCATCGGATCATGAGCACCCGTCGTATCCTTCTTCTCACCGGGTTCTTTTCCGGGAGGCGTTTTGCCAAAACAAAGGATCCCCCGGTTAAGGTCTGCCTCCTCGCCGGTCAACCCAGCATGGTTGGGATTGGCCTGGTGGCGGGAGGGGGATCGCGATGGGGGAATGAGCTCAAGCCCTGAATTTTCTCAGCGTCGATCCTCAGACAAGCAAAGGCGAATAAATTGCGCCCTATCAACACCTAGCCCTCGTAGAGCGCGAAACGGGCGAACCATTCGACCTCACTTCACGGCGGCTGGTCCCCAGACTTCCTTCATGACGGCGAAGGCCTTGGGATCGTGATCCTTCAGCTCGGCGGCGACGAAGGGATAGAAGTCGTTGCGGTAAAGGTAGGCTTCGGTGGCTTCGGCGAAGTATTCCTTATGATTCGTGGCGGCGTAGTGTTTGGCTGTACGACCGGTGAAGAGTTGTACTTTTTCAAGAATCCCTTCTTTGATGGCGGAGTCGTAAGCAGCGATGATTTTCTTGTCGTCAAAGCTCAGAATCTGGTCGTGATAGGCGTGAGCCAATTCGTGGAGAATGACGGCGGGGTGTTTGAGCAATTGATCACGTGAGTATAAGGCGGCGGCGCGGGTGAGATGGACCTTTTTAGCGAGGCGAGGATCGTAGCCGCGATCTTTCAGCCATCCGGCCCCCGGGTGATATTGCATCGCGGACAATTCTGGATGTTGATGCTCGAGCCAGATTTCCATCTTCTTTATTTTCTGCAATGGCTCTTCAGGAAGAAGGATGGAGATTCGTTGAAGATGATTTGCGAGCATCTTGAGGGCTTTCGTGCCTTCGTCGGCATGTTTGCCCCCCGTGAGAAGGGCCGGATCGACATGCACGGTCCATCCTTCGATGTTTTGTTGGACCGGCTCAATCCAACCGACTTTCTCGGGCCTAGGAGTTTCTTTCTTCTCTCCAAAAGCCAGCCAGGCTGTTGAGGTCAGGAGAACAAGTGGCGTTGCGAGCTTCAGGAATCGAAGCGTGGAAGAACGCGGACTGGATTGGGTTTTTGAAAACATGGTGTGATGAACGAGTCGGGATAGCTACGGGCTTATTTCTCCCGGTATTGCATCCTCTTCCTTGAACCTGTTAAATGTTCCTCATGCAACGCCTTACTCTAGTTTTCCTCGCATGTTTGTCTTGTGTAGCCTCTGCCACCGAAAAGCCCAATATCCTTCTTCTCTTTGCAGATGATCTCGGGCGATACGCTTCGGCCTACGCCTCAAAAGAGCAGCCGTCGGCCAACGATATCATTTCCACTCCGACCTTTGACCGCCTCGCTTCCGAGGGGGTTCTTGCCGCCAACGCTTTTGTCTCGGCCCCGTCGTGTTCGCCCTGTCGGGCTTCGCTAATTTCAGGCCGTCATTTCTTTACCAATGGGTCCTGCTCCCAGCTTCATCATCGCTGGCACGGGCCGGATGAAAGTGATCCCTGGAACGATGTCACCGGCTATGCCGAGATTCTTCAGAAAAATGGCTACCACATCGGGCTGACTCACAAGAACCACGTTAAGGGCGAGCGCTTTGGCCCGCAGTTCAACAAGGCCGGACGAAAGGTAAATTCCTTTTCGCAAACTGTCAGCAAATCCAAAGATGTCCCGAAAGGAAAGGAAGCGCTTTACGAGGAATGCCGGGCCAATTTCCGCACCTTCCTTGCCAAGCGGAAGGAAGGCCAGCCCTTCCTTTATCACTTTCATCCTACCAATCCGCATCGTTCCTGGACGAAGGGTTCCGGAAAGAATCTCTGGAAACTTGATCCCGAAAAACTGAAGGGGAAAATGCCACCCTTTCTACCCGACGTTCCAGTGGTTCGCGAAGATCTTACCGATTACCTCGGGGAAGCGATGGCCTTTGATGAATGCTGTCGCGTTCTGCTCGAGGAGCTCAAGGCAATGGGTGAATACGATAACACCTTGATTGTCATTTCCGGTGATCATGGTG
>Ga0307999_1000196_pt1 | contig 17359 bp, 8 predicted proteins | sample Neamet1_FD_203158 | JGI IMG/M metagenome (GOLD analysis project Ga0307999, IMG submission 203158) | Marine microbial communities from water near the shore, Antarctic Ocean - #1 | ecosystem: Environmental > Aquatic > Marine > Unclassified | place: Southern Ocean | collected 2014-06-04 | reverse complement strand
TTTGGAAGGAATTGAAGAAGATTGACAAAGCGGCAGGCGTGGAATCAGACCAGAGAATTTAGGGCAATGTTTTCGGTTACGATTCACCCATGTTTCATGATTACTACAGGATCGAGCGATGTGTTCGATGACTATGCCGAATGGAAAACTCGACAGGATAAAAGGAAAACGTCGGGCGCTAAATTTAGAATTAGCGGGAAAACTCCAAAATTCATCAAGGAAATGGGGAATTCGATATTTAACTTTCCAGAAAGAATTACAATACAAGCGGCAAGCAAATGTTCATTTCCCGGATTTCCAGGATCAAAGCATGGGTAACTGGGTTTTGGTTCGCGTCCTCGGTGGTCGATGGTAACATTTGCCTCGAGTTCACGCACGCTGCCTTCATCCGGTTCATCCTTCGACGTCCGGCAGTTCGCTAACCCAAATCACCATGATCCAGACCTTGCCGAAACGCCACTTCGGAGTGGGGGAATGACGTGTTGCTATGTTGGCGGGGAGAGCGGGCAGTGTTCAGGGGCAACCTTTCTTCATGTCAGCATCCCCGCTTCGCGCAAAAAGAAGTCTGTGGGTGGTCACTTCCATCCCTCATCGGGTGGAGAGGCGAGAAGTCTCTCCTACGGGGTTGAGGAAGTTTGATCGCGTAAAGGGCTTTCGCCCCACGCGATTCCTGGAGGGATCAAAAGCGCAACTTTCGACTACGGTTGCTGGGTAGGAGGGGGTAAATCCAGGGGGCTGGGGGCTCCGGCTCCTTTTTTGTCGATGAGGTGCAGGTAGATCATGGTGGTGGAGACATCGTCACTCTTTCGGCATCCGTTTGGTTTGCCCATTCCTCACGTCACGATTGTTCGAAGGAAAAAAGAAGGCATTGGTGCTGCCGTCGCATCTTTTGTTAGGAAGAGCTTTTTGACTCCCGAAGAGGTTGCTCGTCAGTGGTATGATTGGCGGCCTCGTGGGGTTGCTACTCCACGGTGTGGTGATGGTATGCGGGTGATCTTTTGGTGTCTCAGGCAGAGTCGCGGAGCGTCCTTCCTCGGGGGCTAGGCTTCGGTGATACGAAGGGCGAGGTATTCCTCGATGGCTCGGGTTGGGTCCTGATGGCGCATGAGAGTTTCGCCGATGAGGATGGCGCTGGCTCCTGAGTCGAGGGCGCGTTGAGCATCGTTGGTATTTTTGAGGCCGGATTCGGAGACGAGGATGACGTCATGGGGAACCTCTTCGGCGAGTTGCTCGGTGGCGATGAGGTCGGTGGTAAAGGTCTTCAAATTACGGTTGTTGATACCGATGAGGTCGGCGCCAAGGTCGAGGGCGCGTTCCATTTCGGGGAGATCGTGGACCTCGACGAGGACGTCGAGTTGCACATCGCGGGCGGCATCATAGAGTTTACGAAGTTGGTCGTCATCAAGCGCAGCGACGATGAGGAGGATGGCATCGGCTCCGCAGACGCTGGCTTCGTAGATTTGGCACTCGTGAACGGTGAAGTCTTTACGGAGAAGAGGGATGGGAGAGATTTTGGAAATCTCCATCAGGTAGGAAAGGTGACCCTGGAAGTATTTCTCGTCAGTGAGAATGGACATGCAGGTCGCGTCGCCATCGATGTAGCGTTTGGCCTGGCGGACAGGATCGAAGTTGGGATCGATGATGCCGGCGGAAGGGGAGGCTTTTTTGACTTCGGCAATCACGCCGAGACGGTCCGGGCCCAGATCGAGTGCGGAGCGGAATCCCCCAAAATCGTTGCGCATCAGGGCGGAAGCACGGAGTTTGCGGGTCAGGGGAATGAGAGGTTCGATCTCCTGCTTTTTGTAAGCGATGATTTCGTCTAGCTTGTTCATAGGCGACGGTATTATCCAATACGCCAAGTCACCAAAAAGGAAAGCGATCAATTCCACTCTTGTCCTCGAAGGCGGGACGGGGAATGCTTTCCATCCGATGAAAGTGTTTCTAGCTATCGTCTGCCTCCTGCCGGTCCTGCTCTGTGCCCAGCAGGAGTCGACCAGCAGTGTGGGAAGCCGGTTGTCCATTTTTGGTGGCTCAGCGCCTCTTCGAGTGGCGATGGTTCAGGATGCCGAGATCCTGATTAAAGACCTGGACCTCCTGGTAGGTGAACTCAACGGAAAACCATTCCCCATTGTGCTTCAGCTTTATGCGGAAGATCCGGGCAAGGCGTCGCGCATTGGCAGGGAATTTCAGAAGCTGGAAATCGCGGAACAGCAATATCAACTTCGGATCGATCTGCGTCTGGGTCGAGGGAATTCCTTTCACCAGGATGAGCTCGATCGCGTTCTTTTGGAGATGCTGCTGATCGAGCGGACTCTGCGGTCACTTCCGGAGGGGGTCGAGGCGGACCGGGTTGAGATTCGCCCGTGGCTTCTTGATGGACTCGCTGAAGCGATTCTCTGGAAAAAGGGAAAAGGGGACCGGCGTATGTATGCTTCCCTGGTTGATAGCGGGGGATGGGTGGAGGTGGAAAAGTTGGTTGATCGGACGATGATCGGAGACTTGAATGTTCTGAGCCGTGAGCTTTTCCGGGCCTCGTCCGGGGCTTTGGTGATGGCGCTATTGGCCCAACCGCAGGGGCAAGTGAGCATGTCCAATTTCTTGGGTCGAGTTGCGACTTTTGAGGGAGAGTCCCTCACTCTGTTACGAACTCACTTTCCCCAGGTGAACCTCGGGCCGAAGGGCCTGGAGCGTTGGTGGATGTTACAAGTTGCGGCGATGTCCGAGCAGCGTTTGACTTCTGCGATGACGGTTCCGGAGACTGAGAGTCGATTAGTCAAATGTTTTAAATTCTATCTTAATGACCCCAAGGGACGTGCTTATACTGTTGGGTTGGAATCGTGGGCGGAAGTGGCAGCGCTTGAAACAAAGGAGGAGCGAATTGAGGCGCTTCGCCCGGCTTCCAATTCACTGGCTCACCTCAGTTTCCGCTGTTTCCCGACTTATCGGCCGGTGATCGGAGGATACATTCAGATCCTTTCCGAGATTGTCGAAGGCAAGACCAAGAAGGCCATCACCATGATGGAGAATCTTCAGACGTTTCGAAATGCCGAGGTTCAGCGGCATGCCCAACTCGTTGACCTGATGGATTGGTATCACCTCTCGAGTGTGAAGGAGGAGAGCGGTGAGTTTGAAGACTACCTGCGGGTGAAGGAAAATTTGCGGCGGGGAGAAAGTGTTTTGAATGATCCCCTCATCAAATATGTCGATCAGGTGGAGAGCATCTTTGCGAAGCCGAAGTCCCGGTAAGTTTCTCCAGTGCAAAAAAATGCGCCCCGGACGAAATGCCTGCGAAAACATGGACCGCCCGGGACGCTTTGAGAAACGAGATGGATTAATTTCTCGTTCAGCCCCCATTTATGCAGGAAGTTGGCTCCAATCACAGGAAAAGTTTCCAAACTTTTCGTTCTTTTTAGTGAGTGCTTTTTCTTGACTTTTTCCGGGCGGCGGGAGCCGGGAGGCTGCTTCAGCCTTGTGTCGCAGCCTCAACCTGTTCGGGGAAGTATTTCATCAACGATTCGGTGACGTGAGGAGCGGCCATTCCGAGGCCACAGGCGGAGGTGGCTTTCATTGCTTCGTTGATGTCGTTCACTTCCTCGGTCCAAGCCTCGGTGGAGAGATTCCTGGCATCGCCATTAAGCCGCTCGGTGAGACGCTGGGTGCCAATGCGGCAGGGGAAGCACTTGCCGCAGGACTCGTGGGCAAAGAAAGCCATGGCATCGTGGGCGGCTTTCACCATGTCACGGGTGTCGTCGAAAACCATGATGCCTCCGGCTCCGAGGAAAGAACCGTGCGAACGAATGCAGGGATCATCGAGAGTGAGATCGTCGAGGATTTGATGCCCGAGAAAGCCCCCGGAAAGTCCGGCCATGGTCACTGCTTGAATGGATCGTCCTTCGAGAGGACCGCCGGCCCAATCATAGAGGAGGGTTTTGAGAGGGAGGCCGAAGGGAATTTCGTAGTTGCCGGGACGTTGGATGTCACCCGAAAGAGAAATCAGCTTGGTTCCGACGTGTTCACCTAGGCCGAGCGATTGATACCACTCGGCTCCTTTTACGATGATGTGGGGGACGGCGCAGAGAGTTTCGACGTTGTTGACGACGGTGGGTTTGTCTTCGAATCCGTGCGTGACGGGAAAGGGGGGCTTGTTGCGGGGGAAGGGATGTTTCCCTTCGAGCGAGTTGAGCAGCGAGCCTTCCTCTCCACAGATGTAGGCACCGGCACCGCGTCGGACGTAGAGGTGGAATTCGAAGCCGGTTCCGAGGATATTATTGCCGAGAAGGCCGGCTTCCCGTGCTTCGGCGAGGCACTTTTCGAGGAGGAGATTGGTTTCGGGATACTCGTAGCGAAGGTAAATGAATCCGCGGGGCGCGCCGGTGGCATATCCCGCGATGATCATTCCTTCGATGAGGGCGAAGGGATCATAATCCATGAGGGCGCGGTCTTTGAAACACCCCGGTTCTCCTTCGTCGGCATTGCAGACGATGGACTTGGGATGGCGGTCGCACTCGGCGACGGCTTTCCATTTAAGTCCGGTGGGGAATCCGGCTCCTCCACGGCCCGCGAGTTTGGAGTCGGTGATCGTTTCGACCACTGCCACGGGTGTGCCGGTGAGGATCGACTTAAGGGCAAAGAGCCCGCCATTGGCGCGGTAGCCTGCGAGGGTGTTGTGGCCTTCTTTGCGGATGTTGGCAAAGAGGGCTTCTTCGATGCCTCCGGGATTGACGGGAGGGAGAGGAGATGGTGTGGGTTTGAGCTCGGCAGCGGTGGCTCCGGCGAGAGTGGTGTGCCCGGTGAGGACAGGGATGGGAGCGTCGCAACGGCCCGAGCAGGGCATTTCGGTGGCGGGTTGCCCCTGGGATTTGAGAGTTTCGAGGATTTCGTTTCCTCCACGCAGGCAACAGATGTTTCCGGTGCAAACGCGTGGGGCTTCGAGGCCGCCGGGGGTGCGGGAAAAGTGGTGGTAGAAAGTGACGGTGCCGTAGAGATCAGCGAGAGGCGTTTTCAAGCCATCGGAAACTGAACGGAGGGCGTCATGGGACAAGTAGCCGTCGCGATCATGAAAGGCATGAAGCAGTGGAAGGAGAGGAGCGGGCTCGTCTTTCCATTGGTCAATGAGCTGCTGGTCGGATGCGGGAACGGCCATGGCAAGAGGATGACGGAACGTCCCTAAGAGGCAATCTAAGAAAGTCTAAGCAGTAGGCTTTGTTTCGTCTTTTGAGACGGCTTTGGTGCCTTCCTCTTCCGGTTCGACGATCTTAACCTTGGCTCCATTTGGGGCGGTGGCGAGTCGGTTGGTGACAATGTGCCAGCCTTCTATGAGATCATCGGTCACGACGAGGTTTTCTTCGTCGCTCCAGATGGGGTTAATTTTTTGGCGAAGGAGGGTGGTGTCCTCGGGGTTGATGAGAAGGATTTCGTTAGGACGGCGAAGGGTCTTGCGTGGGATGACGAAGACCTGGGAAATGAGGGCTCCTTCCAGAGTGGCGCGAACGGGTTGACCAATACGGAGGGGGGCATCGACCTCCTTATGCAGGCCGAAGGGGTCGTCTACGCGGGCGATGACGAAGAGTTTGCGTGATTTTTCATCGAGAGTGCCTTCCGTGCGAACGATGAAGCCGTTCCAGGATTGAAGGGATTCCTCGGTGAGGGCGTCAGTAAGTTTGACGGGGACGGGTGGGTCGTCCGGGTTGTTGGGGAGTTTGACGTGGATGAGTTCACGCGCGGAGAGAGAGAGGCGGACTTCGGCGAAGTCGGTGGAAAAGATCTCACCGATGGTCGTACCCGGACTAATGGATTGGCCAAGTCCGACGAGGCGTTCCTTGACCCGGCCGGCATAGGGGGCGAGGACCTTGGTGCGCTCGAGATCCCGGGTGGCATCAGAGAGATCAGCGATGGCCGCTTTGACGTTGGCCTTGGCCTCTTTGAGCTGGGGTTTGCGGAGAACGAGTTCAGTGGGAGGAGTGGTGTATCCGAGGTCCTGCCAATCGAGAAGGGCTTGTTTGGCGCGTGCTTCTTCCTGGGCGAGGGTGGCTTCGGCGCGGGCGAGTCGGGCTTCGGCGGAGGTTTGGGCCGCGATAAAATCGCTGGAGTCGAGTTCCAGAAGAACGTCGTCTTTCTCGAAGAAGGAGCCACTCTCAAAATTGGGTGAAATATTGATGACGCGACCGCTGACGCGGGGAGTGAGAGACGTTTGGTTGTGGGGTTGAACGATCCCCTGGGACTGCAAAATGACGCGATAGTCCGTGCGTTTGAGGATGTCGGTCTCGGCCTCAATCATGACAGGAGGCGGGCGACGGGGACTCTTCTTTTCTTCTTTTCCCGAAAGGGACGTGTATCCCAGATAGCCAAGTGCCACGACGATGACGGGGAGGATGAGACGGAGAAGTTTGTCCATGCGGTGCGGTAATCTAGGGTCGGATACGCAAAAAGCGAGACAGGTCTAACACCGGATCGACTATCCGGCCTTTTGCAGAGGAGTAATATGGCGGGTGGCCATCTCTTGAAGTTCCTCGGTGTCGGGGACATCCCGGCTGGGACCGAAGGAACGGTCCTTGAGGGATTTGATTGAGGCGGAGAGGGCGAGGCCTTCTTTTTCAGAGAGTTGGCCGTTGCGCTGGAGGTTTTCGAGGAAAGCGAGGACGCTCACGGGAGTGAGGGTGGTGGGGAGGTTGGGACCTTGGGCGAGCTGTTCAACCGGAGCCTTTTTGCGGAAGAGGAAGAAGGCGGCGATGCCGGCGAGGAGCGCCACTGGAACGAGCCAGAGAAGCATGGAGGGTGAGTCCGATCCGGCGGCGAGGGCGGTGGTTTCTTCGACCGAAACGAGGTCAACGTCATCGTATTTTTGAAGAGTGAGACCTTCGTCTTTCTTCGTGGAAAGAGTGGCGAGGACAGGGGGGAAGGCGAATTTGGAAGGGAGTTTGCCATTTTTGGGCTCTAGGATGAAGCGCCATTCATGGGTCGAGACGGGGGCTCCGTCGTCGGTGCGGGCGTCGAGCTCGTCGACCTGCAATTCGCGGTCGTCGGTGGAGGTGATTTCGAAGCCATCGAGGGGGAGTTCGATGAGTTCATCGAGCGGGGGAACAAGCCCGTGGCCGGAGGCGCGGATTTCGAGGGCGAGGTGGCCTTCTTTTTCGGCCTCACGTTGATCAAGAATCATGGTAAGTGAGAGATCACGATAGGGCCGGGCGGCAGTTGCCTTGCTGGCATCGATGGGGATGGCGGCGGAAGAGATGGGGAGGACGACGTAGCCCGAGGTGTCGAGGAAATCGAGGTCGATCTTGAGCGGAGGGATGCTGTCGACTTCGGGCCCCTTGGGCTTGAGGAGGAAGTAGGCATAGGGGGTGAGAGTCCAACCTTCACGGGAGTCGGTTCGGCTGATCACCTTAGAGTTGTGGAAGGTGAGGGAGGTCACTTCGAAGTGCTCTTCGAGAACAGAGCGGGCAGCTTTTTCAAATTTGTCGCGGTAATCTTCGGTGGGGCGGCCATAATTATAGGAATATGGGGCATTATTCTGGTTGATGAGATAACGTTGGAAGCCACCTGATTCTCGTTCGATTTCTTTGGTGTGGCGGAGGTTGACGAAAAGCCCGAAGGGTTCGGATGCGTTGATGCGGTCGGGCCCATCGAGGTGAACATCGAGTTCGATCTCGGTGACGAGATCCTGGTAATATTGGAAGACGCGGGAGGCTTCGTCGACCTGTTCATGGGGCCCTGTGATTTGGAGGGCGGCTTCGAGGAAGCGATATTTCAGGTCGGCGGAGACATTGGCGAGGCGGGCGTTGATTGTTTTGGCGAAGTCATCGAGATGGCGTTTTTGTGCAAGTTCGGGAATGCTCGCAAGGGAGGCCTTAATTTTGGGGTATTCCGCGGGAATGGGTTGATGTTCGGCCTTAAGCGTGGCGAGATTGGGGGAGCCGAGGGCGGCGTAAAACCAAGTCGTAAAGGTCTCGGTGGATTCGTTCTTTTCGTCCTCGAGTGGGAGGGTGGTGATGTATTCGGCAGCGGCGGCTTCGAGATCCTCAAGCGCGAAGCCCTTGGTGGTCGAGTGTTCGGGGTTGGAAGCCAGGCCGGACTTGTAGTTAGATTCCTCGTATTTCAGCGAGGCCAGCTGGACTTTCAGCGCCCAGCTGTTGGGATGCTGATCGAGAGCGTCGAGGGTGAGGTTTTTGGCAGCGGAGTAACCTTTGAAAATTTGGGCTTCGAGTTCCTTGTCCTTGCGGTTGGTTTTGGCCTGCTCTTGAACCTTGGGATTCGGCCAGAGGCGGGCAAGATTTCCGCGCATGCGGCGAAGAAGGGAGGTGGTGGTTTTTGGGTCGAGTTTGGAGGTTTCCCCGAAGACTGCGGCGAGAGCTTCGACGCGCCAAACTTCGGCTTGCGAGTGGGCCGCAATGAAGGCGTCGGCAAATTCCTCCTGAAAATCTTCGTCGAGGCCGAGGCCGCGGACCTCCTGAACCATTTTGGCAAGAAGCTTGAGGTTTCGTTCCTGCTTTGAGCGGGTAAGGGGGATGGTTTCGGCGCGTTGGTTGTATCCGTAGAAATACGAGTAGCTGGAGCGGTAACGGGATTGTTGGTTGGGGTTATGGTTTTCTCCCCAGACGCGGATCATTTCGCGAACGAGCTCCTTTGTGTCCTTGGGGCGTGAGGAAGCGAGTTCCTTTAAGATGGGGAAGGCCTTTTCCTCTTCTTTGACTTTGAGATAGAGTTTGGCGGCGTTGGTGAGATTTTCGATACGCACGGGCGGATCGATTCGGGCCAGCCATTTTTCGTCGGGCCTTGTGCGGAGGAGTTCGCCCGAGGAGATGGCCGGGGTCACACGAGAGTTGGTTGGCTGAACGGGCTGACGATAGCGGGAGTAGAAGATATTTCCGAAGGGATCAACCTGGGCCTGGGGACGCATGGAATTGGAAGAGTCGAGGCGGTAGGAGCGTTCGGCTTCGGTATTCCAGTTGAGGACATAGAGGGTGAGAATTTCCTGCCAGGGGGCGAGGTCGATGTCGTTGTTGTCGGTGAGGGCGGCGACCGCAGCGGATTGAAGTTTGAGTTGCTCGAGGCGGAAATCGGGTGAGCGGTGTTCGCGAAGCTGTGCGGCAAGGGTGCCGACGGTGGCGAGGATTTCGAAGCCTTCGGCCGAGGCCTCGGCGAAGGTTTTGGTGAGCCACTGGCGACCGGTCCCGTCTTCGAGATCGGGGACGAGGGCGAGGGCGCGGTAGAGGGCTTCGGCGCGTTCGTTGAGGGGAGCTTCTTTTTCCCGGATGATGCCGAGGGAAAGGTCCCAGGCCTTTTGAAGGTGTTCCTTGCCCCGATCTGCGGTGTGGGATTCAGCGTGGTAGCGGGCGAGGAGGTTGAGGGAGCTGTGGTTTTTAGAAGTGCGGGCTGTTTCGGGATCGGGGAGAAAAGGTGAAACTTCTTCAAGGTGCCCAGCTTCGATGAGAAGGCGAGCGGAGCGGGCTTTGGCCTCTTCGTTCTGACTTCCGAAGTAGCGGGTGCCTTTGGCAAGGGTGGCGAAGAATTCGCGGGGAGGTTTTTTTTCTCCTTTGATGAGCCCGGCGAGTTGGGTGAGGAGTTGGGTGTTGGGGGCTTTTTTAGCGGCGTCGGTGAGGGCGAGGAATTCGGCGGGCCGAAGATATTGCGGTTGCTTATGCTGTTTGGCACCGAGACCGGTGAGTTCCTTGCGGGGCCGGATGGTGACAGGCGAATTCAGTTGGGTGACGAGTTGGCGGAAGGCAGTGGTGGAGTCGTTGTCTGGGAGTGCTTCGAGGTAGGTCTTGACCTGGTCCCAGCGGCCGAGAACGACGTCGCGTCGGAATATTTCGAAGTCTTTTTTGAAAGCGACAGCTTTCGCTTGGTTTTCACGTTGCTTGAGGATCTGGGGGCTGACAGCGGGTGGTTCGATGCTAGGATCGACGGGAGGCTCAGGGACGGGAGGCTTGGTGGCTTCGTTTTTTTCGGCAAGCCGGGCAGCGAGTATTCCGGAGGGGGAGCGGTCGATGGCCATGGTTTGCAACATGCGTGAACGCTGTTGCTTGGGCGTCTGGGGGCCGCGTGGCTGGGCGGAGGGAGGGAGGTTACTGGGAACGGCGGAAACATTGCTTTCCGTGATGATGACGCCGGCGGGAATCTTTTCGATTTGGAGGAGTTTTGATTGCTGGGCTGATGCTGAGATCAGGGTAAGCGAAAGCGGTAGGAAATTCCTAAGTTTCATGAAGATGGGATCGTGAGGTGGGCGAGAGGGATAGGCTAGGATCCGGAGCCATCAGCAGGAGGACCTTCTCCAGCACCGCGTGAATCGCCGGGCTTCTTCCCTGGCTTGGCACTTTTCTTCGGGCGACCGCCCGAGCTGCAACCTTGTCATTGGCTGGGGATGGGGAGGCCGTAGAGCTCGGTTGGCTCGGCGCGTGCCAGGCGAATGGCTGATTCGAGGTCGGCAAGATGCTTTTCCTTGTTGGAGCCGGTTTGGGCGAGGAACTTGTATTCTTGGCGGGCAGCTTCGATTTCAGGCTCCCACTCTTCGGCAGGAAGGCCTTCCAACTTCATGAGGTAGGTCATGTAGTAGCGGGCATTGGCGAGAGCGGAAATGGCTTCTTCCTTCAGTTCCGAAGGAGTGGATGAGTCGTCATTGAGTTGGGAAACGAGCTCAGCAAGGTCCTCGCGAGCCTCGGGGAGCCGGGAGCTTTGCATTTTGGCTTTGGAGATTTCGAGCTGAATGCGAACCGAAGTTTCTTTCTTTTCCTTGGGGAGTTTGGCGAGGGCCTTTTGGTAAGACTCGATGGCGGAGGGCCAATTTTCATCGGCAGCAGCGGCGCGGGCGTCTGAGAGGAGAGCTTCGGTGTCATCGAGTTTGACCAGTTCCTGTCCGGGACCGAAATGGTAGGCAGCGAAACCGAGGGGGACGAGGAGCCAAAGTGTGGCAAGAATAATACGCATGGATTCTGAAGGTTGAGAGTTGTTCTACAGGATAGAGCAAGAAAGGACGAGTTCTAAGGAAGCTTTTCTAAAGTGGGAAGGGGAAACCGGTTATCGGGAAATGGATCGTAGGGATCGGTGCTACGGTGTCGTGGCACGGAGTTGGAAGAACTGGCGTGGTGTTTCGAAAATTGTCTCCGTGCTTCGCCAGATGATGGTGGCGGTGCCATCCTCATTGGAGGTGTGACTTTGGACAACGATGTCATCGGGGGTGTTCGACCAGCTTTGAAGATTGGGCGAACGATAAGCGGAGGCCTGGACGTCGTCTGTCCCAACTTTGTAGGTCACTTCAAAGGTAGGATAGGTTTGTCCGCCATCGGATATAGAACCAACCTGGAAGACATTGCGGGTATCGTCTGAGGCTCCGTCGGAGGTGCCGAGGAAATGTTCGATGAGAGCTGGAATTCCATCATGATCGCTGTCGGCGTTAATATCGCCGGCGAAGGCAGGACAGATATCGGAGGTGCCGGGGTTTCCTCCCGGATGGGAACTTGCCCTCCAACTGGTAGCAAGCTTGTGGTCGGGTAGGTCCGCCGGGTTGAGAAGAACGAGGCTGAAGTCATCTCCATCCGTTTGCTTGGGCCATGGAGTGCTGTCGTCATAGGTGAAGGATCGTACTATCCCTCCAGTAGTGTTCAGAAGGGTGATGAGTTCTCCGCCGTTGCTGAGAACCGTTCCGTTCTCAAACTCGCCGGCAATATTCAAGCCGAGGCCGAAGGCGGTTTCGAAGGAAGTGCGATTGGCTACGACGAGAACGCGTTCATTTGAAGCGAGGGTAGTTCCTTCGGGGAAGGTGAAATCGACTCCTGCGGTGAAGCGCGTGCCGCTAAGATCGAGGGAACTGTTTCCAACGTTGAGGAGTTCGATGAACTCGGTTGATTCGTCCTGTCCGGATGGATTGTAGTAGATTTCCGAAACGACGAGATTAGTCATGTTCGGAGTATCAGAGCCACCGTCGCGTGTGATGGTGATGCTATCAACCCCATGGAGGTTCCCCAATCGGTCATAAGCCTCGAGGGTGATGGAGTGGACCCCCTGTCCGAGGGCGAGGGAAAGTTCCCAGTCGTCGGTGGTGGTCCAGGTGTGGGTGAGAGGAGAACCGGTGGAGAGGCGGATTTCATGGACATCGACCCAGCCGGTGCCGGCCAAGGTAACCGGGGTGTCGGCTGTCGTGAAGTTGTTGCCGCCATTGGTGGTGATGGCGAAGTTGACGGAGGAGACTTGGGAATTGATCTGACCAAGGATGTAGTTGGACCGCGTGTTGATGTAGCTGAGATCGTTGGAGAAGACATTTCTGCCGGGGACACATTGATCAAAGTGGCTTGTCCATGGCTCCATCCAGGCTTGATTGTATACCGTGGTGCAGATGTCGTAGAGATGGGCGAGATAGGCCCGACGGTAGGTTTGATTGGTGATGATACGATTGAGTTCTGAATTCTCAAAAATTCCGCGGGTGGAATTGAAGGCGAAGTCAATGTCGTGGGGGAAGTAGAGAACTTTTCCATCGGGGCGGCCGTAGAATTGACCGTTGTGATTGGAGTTGGGATAGAAGGAGTCTCCTGAACCTGAAGCACAGGAGTAGGCCAGCGCACGGAGCCATTGATCGACATCGAGGACCTCGGCAACGCTGGAATTAAACTCGACCGTAGATTTGCTAAATTGTTTTCCAAGAGCCATCGCGGGTTGGTAGTCGTCGAACTCTTGGTTGTTTTTGATAAGGTAGGTCCAGCGATAGGCCTCGGGGTTGTCTCCCATGTTATTGATGTCGCGGCCGATGACTCGGTCGGGTTCCGGGATTTTGTATCCCCCGGCATCGGTTGAAGTGGGGTAGTAAACGAGTTCGTATTCGTAGACGGTGCCGTCACTGCCATTTTCGAACTGATCCTCGAGGAAGACGGAGCCAAAGCGTGCCATTTGAAGGATGGCGGGACTGGTATGAGCAGACTGGGGAGAGATGACATAGGCGAGGTCGTTGAACTCACCGGGGATGCCTCCCGAGGAGGTTGCCATGAGGTCGAACAAAAGTTCCCTTTGACCAACGACCTGGCCTTCGGAGCGGTCGATGGCGACTGAGCGATGAACGTTTCGAAAGAGTTGATCGGAGGGGAACCCGACGTTGAATCCCACGCGGTTCCTTTGGGCACGGGCACGTTGGGAGCCCTTGATGCGGACGCCGGTATTGTAGTAAGCCCTACCTTCACGATCGATGACGGTGCAAGGAATGCGACCATTGCTCATGAGATTGCGCGGGGTATGCATCCATGAGTCATCTGCGGGATCCATGATGATTCGGAAGTTATTGATGCAAGCCGTGGTGGCAGCGCGACCGTCTTCGACCTCAAACATGGCGCGGGAATCCGGGCCATCTGCCGGGATGAAGGAACTCGCGCCAAGGGTGTCGCTGGCGGTGAGGTAGAATTGGACGACATTTCCTGAACTTTGTCCGGGAATGTTGCCCTGCCATGTCGAACTGCTTCCGAGTTGGGACATGGTCGTGGTGGAAAAAGCTCCACCTTCGACACGGTAGTGCAAAGTGATGGTTTCGAGGCCATCGGGGTCATTGGCCTCAATGCTCACGGTGACGGATTCTCCGGCAGCGGGGATGATGGGGGAGTGGGCGAGGTTCTGGGTGGTGGGGCCCGCGTTGGGGACTAGGGTGGAGTTGGGAGCCCCCGGAGTGCCATAAATATCGGGGCGTTCGAGATCGAAGGTGTGAGGGATGCGGTTAAAATAGAGGCGGGTGTGGAGGAGGTGATTGCCACTCAACCAGCGGGCCCGGAATGACACTTCGTATTCGCGGCCATTGACGACGGTTTCGCCGTTGGCGAGGGTGGTTTCGAGGTGGTTATGTTGGTGCTCGGTCGAGCCGGTGGCATTTAGATAGAGGACATTTCCTCCACCATCGGGGTCGGGGACGATGGCGACATCTTTATGGCTTCCGAGGGCACGCCAAGTCGTGAGGTTTGCGCTTTCGAAATCTCCGTTGCTGATCATAGCAACGGCGGAGTCGTCTGGGTTTTCGGTAACGGTGAGGTCGTCGATGAGAATCTCTCCTGCCTCGAGCATGCCAAAGATGAACTCGCGCCATTGGCTGTCGCGGCCCACCGGGCTTGCGGCGGCGGTGGAGCGGAAGGTGTAGGTCTGCCAGGAAGTGCGGGAAAGTTCATCGCTGTCAGCCCAGGCAGCGGGGAGGGAATTATCGGCATCGGGGTCAATCAGCTCGATGGTTGATCCTCCGGCATCGGCCTTGGAGGGCCATTTCCCTCCGTCGAAGTAGCGGAGATTATCGACGGGATTGTTGAATTGATCTCGGAGGGAAATCGTTTCACTGCGTCGGCTGAGACTTCCTCCAAATGGTCCGAGGATTACGATGCCAGGATGCTGGCTGGCGAGAGTGGCGGGGGTATTGGTAACGACGAGATAGCCTCCCGGTGCGAGGCTTGTTTCGGCGGGAAAAGTGTAGTTGATTCCCTCGCCGAAGTCCCAAGCGGAGAGGTCGATGGTTTTGGTGCCGCGGTTGTGGAGTTCGATCCATTGGGTGTCACCGGAACGGGCGGGACTGGCGGGATTGATGAGAAACTCCGCCCTGGCCTCAAAGTCAAAAGTGATGTCACTGCTGCCGAGGGAATTTTGGTGAACCTCGATTGAGAAGCGGTTGAGACCCTCTACGGCGAGTCCTCTTGGGGCGGGCACGGTGTAGTCGCCGACCCAATCGGCATTGCCGACCGAGGGACTGGCGAAGGTGCTCGATGTGATTTCGCCAGCCGGCATGTTGTAACGATCGAGTTCAACGCCATTGAGGTAGAAGATGGAACCATCATCGATACGATGGTTTAGAGTGAGATTATTCAGATCGGCGGCTTCCTGGGCGGTGAGGATAAAATCGCTTTCAAAGTAGTAGGTCACCACCGAGGGGAAGTTACTTGATGGCCTAGTGAGGTTTGTGATGCCGAGGCCGGCATCGTAGGCGAGAGTGGCTGTGCCGAACTCCCAGTTGCCTCCAATGGAGTGGGGCTGTGAGGCCCAGTCGCCGGCGAGAGTGTCGCCCTTCTCGTTGTAGCGCCACACTGATCCACGATCGATGAGGGAAGCCGTGACGATGGTGGCTTGGACGGCATCGATGATGGGTGGGTTGTAGCAGATTTCGTTGATGACAATGTTGGTGTTGAGGGCGAAGGAGTTTGTGACGCCGGGAGTGGCGGTGTTTGGGAAGATCCACTGGCCGGGGTAGGCGGGGCTAAGGCCACGAAGGCGATTGGTCACTTGCCGAGCGTCAGTGAGAATGGTGCCGGTGAGGAGAAAAAGCGTGTCAGCATCCGAAGGGATTTGTCCAAGTGTTGCCTGATCAAGGAGAAGGATGTCGCCCGGGTTGAGAGTGGTGTCAGGGAGATTAATGAGGGCGGGGGCGTTGCCACTGATTTCGAGAAGGTAGCCACTGGTGCTGACGGGAATGTTTCCAGGGTTGGTGACTTCGACAAAGAAGTTTGGGTCGCCGGCGGGTGAGGTTTCATTTAAAACCAAGCCGGAAAAGCTACTGGGATCGGGAGGCGTTTCGGTGCCTTCGAGAGTGGCGGCGAAGGAAGTCGAGGTATTGCCGGAGGAGGGGTGGAGTGAGATCGCGAGGATATTATTCCCGTTCTGAAGCGAGGTGCCGGGTATCGTGATGAAGTCTGATGAAGTTGGCGAAGAAATATCGCTGAGAGCTTTTGAACTATGAGAGATCGTTCCAGCGGGCATGTTGGTGCGCTGAATTTCGACGCCGTTGAGATAGACCGCGGCACCGTCGGCGATGAGATGGTTTAGCCGAATCGAGGTGTTGCTGGGTGTTCCATTAAAAGTGAAAGCTTGTCGAAAATATGTGGTTGAACCGTTCACAGTGATCGGAGTGGTGACGGCGGAACCGGGAAAGGCGGTGTCGAGTCCGTAGCGTGATTCGAGGTAGGCGCCGACTGCTTCGAATTCAGTATGGGTCAATTCGTCCTCGTAGATGAGAAGTTCGGCGATGTCGCCATCGAAGCCTCCGGAGCCGCCCGAGTGGTTGCCAATGACAATGGGCTGGGGGCTAAGAGCAGAGCCGCTGTCGCTATTAGTGGCTTCGCGAACGCCATCGACCCAGAGTTCGAATTGGTTTGCGGTTCGATTGCGCCGGATCGCGACGATTTGATAGTCACTGGTGGAAATGGAAGTCGAGGAAACGGGTCCTCCGAGGCCGGAGCCGTTGTTGTGACGTTTTTGGAAAGCGAAGCGTCCGCCATCTGATTTGAGGGAGGTGAGGGGAGGATCTGAAACACTGCTGTCACGATCCCAAATGTAGGGGGGAGATCCGTTCGCGACGCCGCCATTTCCGGGAGTGGAGTTGGCCTTGACGACGGCGAAGTAGACGAAGCCTGAGGTGCTGCCGATGCCGGGAGCAGTGGAGGTGCGGAGTTGGGCGTTGCCATCAAAGCGGACGGCCGGTTCGCCGGACGGGGTGGCATTGGTGGCAAAGGTGGGATTGCCTCCGGAAGTGGCGGTTTGGGTTTGGCCATCGGAGGTGGCGGTGTCTGGCCAGGAAGTGACGGTTTGACCATTGTTCAAGGTGAGATCACTGGCGCGGAATCGTTCCACAAGGTGTTCGGTGACAGTGAGAATGGACGGGCCATCGCCAGCTTCGGTGCCAAAGAGATTTTGTCCGTTGCTCCAGGTGCTGTCGTTAAAGGCGGTGGAGTTCCAGCTTGCGGCCGGGGTGTTACCAGAGTCATCGAATTTCCATGAAGCATCATTGGCGACGAAGACATGGGGGACAGGAACATTGGCCTGGGGAAAGTTAGCCGCTCCAGGGGTGCCTCCGATTTGAGTGCTGGTTCGCCATGACGAACTTTTACCCGAGAGAAGAGAGCCTTCGATTTTTGTGAGGGTGGCTCCCGAGCCATCAGGGCCGACGGGCCATTGTCCGGAGTCGGCGTAATCGACCTCATCCATGAGGCGGGCGGACCGGCTGCGGAGTCGGAGGGTTTCGCCGTTGTTTGAGAGATTGCCCTCGAACGGGCCAGTTACGTTGAAACCTGCGAGGGCGGGATTGGTGGGATCTTTTGCGATGAGATAATATCCTCCGCCGGGAATGGTCGTTCTTTCCGGAAAAATGAAATCAACCCCGCCGGTCAATTTCCAGCCCGAGAGATCGACATTGATGGCCATCTGGTTGTGAACTTCGATCCACTCTCCGCTCTCTGCAGTCCCTTTCGGGTTGTAGTGGATTTCGTTAAAGGTGACGACGCTGTCGACTGCGGTAAGCGGAAGGACGAGAGCGGTAAAAAGAGGAAGGAATTTCATGGAGAAGGTCGAGGGTGTGCCTACGCAGATCCCGGCTTGAAAGGAGAGGCGAAGAAGTAGAGGAAGACCGGAAGGAGAGCGAGAC
>Ga0307999_1000194_pt1 | contig 17465 bp, 12 predicted proteins | sample Neamet1_FD_203158 | JGI IMG/M metagenome (GOLD analysis project Ga0307999, IMG submission 203158) | Marine microbial communities from water near the shore, Antarctic Ocean - #1 | ecosystem: Environmental > Aquatic > Marine > Unclassified | place: Southern Ocean | collected 2014-06-04 | reverse complement strand
AAGGGAAAGGGATTACCAATCAAAAATCTTCGGGACGCTGCTGGATGTTTGCAGGGTTCAATGTCATGCGCCCCAAGGTCATCCATGAGCAGGGTCTTGATCAGTTTGAGTTTTCGACCTCCTACCTTCAGTTTTGGGACAAGATGGAGAAGTCCAATCTCTATCTCGAGGATGTCATCGAGTTGCGTAATGCTGATCGCCTCGACCGCGAGTGGCTCCTGATCAACGAATGGATGGTGGGTGATGGTGGGTGGTGGAACTACGTCACCGGCCTGATTGGAAAGTACGGCGCCGTTCCTGCCTCGGTGATGCCGGAGACCCATAGCAGTGAAAATACCCGCACGATGAATCTTGTTCTGGATCGCCTCTTACGATCTCGTGCCAATGGGTTGTTGGAATCTTCCAAAGAGGGGGCAGGAGTTGCGCAACTTCGGGCCCAAAAAAACAAGGCCCTTGCTGATGTCTACCGTTTCCTCGTGATCAACCTCGGTGAGCCGCCGACGGAATTCGAGTGGCGCTACAAACCCAAGAAGAAGGACGAGGATAAAAAAGAGAAAGCCGAAGGGCTCCCTCCGGTCGAAGAGCAGTTGACCAAGGTGAAAAAATATACCCCGCAGTCATTCTATCAAGAATTCGTAGGTGTCGATCTCAATGAATTCGTCTGCCTCTACAACGATCCCAGTCAGAAAACCGGCGCTCATTTTCGTTTTCACCGTGCCCGCAATATCGCCGGCGCGAAAGAGATGCACTTTGCCAATATCGGGATTGCCGAGATGAAGGAGATCGCCGTGAAGTCTGTTTTGGCTAACGAGCCGATGTGGTTCGCGGTCAACATGGGCTTTGACCAATCAACCGAGCACGGCTTGATGGAGGTGGACCTTTTCGATTACGAAACCCTCTTCGGCCTTGAACTTGATCTCTCCAAAGCGGATCGCTCGCGGTTTGGCGCCGGAGCTTCCAACCACGCCATGGTCCTGATGGGGGTCGATCTCAAGGAAGGGGAGCCCCAAAAATGGCTCGTTGAAAACAGCTGGGGAGATTCAAAGGGGCGCAAAGGTCAATGGACTCTTTATGATGCTTGGTTCACCGAGCACGTCTACACGATCATCGTGAATAAGAAGCACGTCCCCGAAGCCACTCTCGCGATCTTTGATCAAGATCCAGACGTTCTGCCAGCCTGGTATCCCGGGGCAAAAGGCATTGAGAAGCGTTGATTTGATGGAGATCAACGAGGTGTGCCAGAGAACAAAATTCCGCCAAGGCTTCCAGAGTTTGGTTTCGACGCTTGCGATTTTGCATCCCGCCCAGGATGACAATGCGACCCGCCAGACTCACCATGAGGCGAAATCCGATTCGGAGTTTCTTGATCTCGGCAACCCGGGTCCTTCGGCGACCGCCGCAACCTCATTGGCGACCGATGATAACCCGTTGGCAGAAAAATACTCCTCCACCCGGTTAGCCATCTTGCTGATCGTAAAGATGAGGGTGGTGGGATCTATCGCGCGATAACGATGATCTGTCAGCCGTTCCGCTATGCCGAAGTTTTGTGGTAGGATGAAGAGGACTCAAGAAGACGAGGAAGGATATTTTGTAAAAGCCACTTGATTTGACTAATTAGTCAACTAGCGTCTTAGTGTGTCTCGAAACACCCCAACTCGGGTTAGGCTTCAGGAAGCTCTCTACGAATTGATGTGGCGGCAAAGCTATGGTCGCGTGACGATAGATGCGATTTGCGAACGTGCCGGAGTCAAAAAGAGCTCGTTTTATCACGCCTATCCCGACGAAGTGACTTTCGCCATCGAAGCCTTTGAGTTTGCCTGGAAAAACAAAACTAAGCCCTGGCTCGAACCTGCGGTCGCCGAAAAAGTCGTGGGAAATTTTCGGCGCAGCAGCCGCTACATCACCACCGCTCTTCGTGATGCTCAAACCGAAGATCTTATCGAAATTGATGATGCCGACGAAGTCGCTCGCGATGTCCTCACTCTGGTCGAAGGTGACCTCACCCAGGCCCGCATCACGAACTCCGCCGATCCAATCTGTCGATTGCCCCTCAGCGTGGGGCGCCTGATCGCCCCCCCTTCAAATTTGACTGTTTCGTAAAATTTCTGCCATGTTGTCCGATTCTTCTACTCATCGCATTCATCCCATCGTGGTCCTCACCCTCGCGCTTGTCGTGGTTGGGGCTACCTGGTGGGGGATCAAGAGCTTATCCAATGCCAAGCCCAACGAAGCTCCCACTGGAAAGGCCCCGGGTGGCCCGCCTCCCGCCACTGTCATTATGGCTCCTGTCGAAAGCCGCCTTTCTGCCCAAACCCAGACTATCGTCGGGACCCTTCGTGCCAAATCTCGTTCCGACATCGCGGCCCGGGAAGCAGGCTCCATTCTCACGATCGAAATCGACGAAGGTGACCTTGTCAAAAAGAACGATGTGATTGCCACCCTTGATGGTCGTCGGCTCACCGCGCAGATCGCCGAAGCAAATGCCGAAATCACCGTTGCCGAGGCTCTGGTTCATCAGAAAAAATCGAGGGTCAAACGAAGCGGGATCGATCTCGCAATGAAAGAGAAGCTTTTCGCACAAAAAGCCATCTCCGAGTCCGAAGTCCTTGATGCCCGTAGCGCCAATAATGTCGATAACTCAGTCTTCAAAGCAACTGAAGACTCTCTCAAAGCCGCCCAATCTCGTCTCAAATTTCTCTCGGTTCGGAGTGAAGATCTCAAAGTGCTTGCCCCTTTCGATGGCCGTGTCGTGGCCCGCCATGCCGAGTTGGGCGAGTGGGTCGCAGCAGGCACCCATGTTGCAACGCTGATTTCATCTGGCGAGATCGAAGCCTGGCTCAAAGTCCCCGAACGTTTTGCCTCCTCGGTTCAAGGAAGCAAGATTCCCGTGGAAGTGACCGCGACCGGACAGATCGTCATTTCAACCGCGCTCACCGTCATTCCCGAGGCTGAAACCTCAACCCGCACCTTGCAAGTTGTCGTAACCCTCCCCAATGCGGATGGTAAACTTCTCCCCGGCTTGTCGGTGACCGCTGATATTCCCGTCACCACCAAAAAGGAACGTCTCGCGGTCCCGGTCAATGCCGTCGTGCAAGGCTATGCCGGACCTGGCATTTTTGTTCCTCTGAAAAAGGACGACTCTCCGTTGCCTGTGGCGCGCCGTCTCCCCGTGGAAGTTCTCTTTCAGGACAATGAGTTCGTTTATCTGGAAGCGGAGGGGCTCAAATCCGGCGACCAGGTCGTCGTCGAGGGCAATGAACGCCTTTTTCCTTTCCAACCGCTCATCATTGCGACACGCGAAAGTGAACACCCCCGGCAACCACAAAAGTGAACGCTGAATCTTCCAATACCTCGCCGGGAAAACGAGGCATCATTGCCACGGCTGTTTCGCAGCCAATCACGGTCGCCGTTGCCACTCTGCTCGCTGTCTTCGCCGGGATCCTCGCTGTCACCGTCGTGCCGATCCGCATGACCCCGGAAGTTTCCTCCGTCGTTGTCTCCGTGGTCACTAACTGGGAATCGGCTTCTGCGGATGAAATCGAATCAGATGTCATTGAGGAACAGGAAAAGGTCCTCGGCGAAGTCACCGGCCTTGTTTCCCTCACTTCAACCAGCGCCAATGGACAGGGCTCCATTCGAATGGAGTTCGAAACCGGAACCGACATCGAAAAAGCCACCGCTGAGGCCCTTCAAAAACTCGACGAAGTTCCCGGCTATCCTGATGGCGTTCTCCAGCCGCGCGTCGAACCGGTCGATATCGAATCGGTCGACTACATCGCCTGGATCGGCCTCGCCTCCAGTGATCCTGACTTCCCTGCCGAGACCCTTCACGATCTCATGGACCGTCGCCTTCGACCCCGCTTTGAGCGCATCGACGGCATCTCGCAAGTCGGGGTTCGTGGCTCGGTGCAATCCGAACTTCACATCATCATCGACTCCGCCGCCATGGCGCAACGCGGCATTACCTACGCCGGCCTCCGCCAGGCAATCAATGCCGCCAATGCCAACTTCTCCGGCGGTAAACTCGCGGACGGCAAACGCGATATCCGCATTCGGGCAACCGGCCGGTTTGAGACTCCGCGTGACATTGAAGGTATGATCATCCGCCGTGATGAAAGCGGGATCATTTATCTTCGGGACATCGCCGAAGTCAAAGCAGCCTTTAAAGAGCCAACCTCATGGGTCCGGGCACGAGGCATTCAGATGCCATTCTTCAACTTCCAGCTCGAACGCGGAGCCAATCTACTCGAGACCATGGAGGCTCTTCGTCAGGAAATCCGTGAGCTCAACGAACCCAACGGACTCCTCGCCCAGGAAGCCCGCGATCTTGGCATGAATGGCACCCTGGAGCTCGTGCAAACCTACGACTCCACGACCTACGTCGAAGATGCCATCGACCTGGTCCAAAGTAACATTTTAGTCGGAGCGGTTCTTGCGACCCTCACCCTTCTCTTCTTCCTGCGGTCGCTTCGCACGGTGGGAATCATCGCCTTTGCCATTCCGGTTTCCGTCATCGCTTCGTTCGTCGTCCTCGTGGCCCTTGGGCGCTCGATCAACATCATCTCGTTGGCCGGGCTCGCCTTCGCCGTCGGCATGGTCGTAGACAATGCCATCGTGGTGATCGAGAACATTTACCGCCACCTTGAGTTTGGAAAACCCCCCAAGCAAGCGGCGCTCGATGGCGCGAAGGAAGTGGGCGGCGCGGTGGTCGCATCCACCATGACGACCCTCATTGTCTTCGCTCCCATTCTACTCATTCAAGAAACGGCGGGCCAACTTTTCCGCGACATCGCCCTTGCCATTATGGTCTCGGTGGGCCTTTCGATGATTGTCTCGCTCACTCTCATTCCGGCCGCCGCCGCCCGATTTCTAAAACCGGAAATGGCAGAAGGACAAAGTGCCTTCGACAAGCTTTTCAGTGGGAAGTTCTTCCGAATCATCGGTGCTCCGTTCCGTCCCTTTGCTTGGCTCTTTCTTAACCTTCCCCGGCTCATTGGTGACTTTGTGGGCTGGCTCATTGACTCGACTCTGAGACGAATCGCCGTCGTGATTGTTTTCGTTTTGATGACGACGTTCGGCGTGAAGATCCTCCTTCCTCCACTCGACTACCTTCCCCGCGGAAACCGGAATCTGATCTTCAGTCTTCTCTTCCCCGCACCCAGCTACAATCTCGAAGCGCTCTCTGATACCGGTGAGCGAATGGAAGCGGTCGTCGCTCCGGCTTGGGAGGCCACCGAGGACAAGTTTCAGGTCGAGAAAGTCCTCCGGGGAGGCGCCCGGGATCCCGATCATGACTCACGCGTCGAAGTCCCAAGAGGCATGGGCCAGCCGGGCACGGTCATGCCACCGCCCCTTGAACATTACTTCCTTGTCTCCTTCGAAGGCCGTATGTTTCAGGTCGCCATTTCCAAGGACAAGAAACGGGTCATCGATGGGGTCCCCTTGCTCAATGCCGCGACCGCCGGAGCGAACGCCCCGGATACCCGTGCCTTTGCTTTTCAGATGCCTCTCTTCCGCGTCGCTGGGACCACCGGTTCCGCGATCAAGGTTGACGTCAAAGGTGCCGATCTCGATGCCGTGGCCGCCTCTGCTCAAAGCCTTTTCATGAGCTTCATGCAGGCCTTTGGCCCCGGGGGAGTCCAGCCATCGCCACCCAATTTTTCTCAACCTCTGGAAGAGCTTCGCATCGTTCCCAATGACGAACGTCTTCGGGAACTCGGGATGACCCGGACCGACCTCGGCCTCGTAGTGCAAGCCGCAGGCGAAGGCATTCTCCTCTTCCGTGACTACGAGAAAAACGGAGAACTCAAGGACATGAAGATCATCACCGCCGATGCCCTTGCCGACCTCCCCTTCGAGGCTCTTCTCACCAAGCCCATCGCCACTCCGAATGGAGACATTGTCGATCTCAGCTCCATTGCCTCTCTTCAGAAAGTCCTCGGTCCCGAGCAAATTCGCCACGTTGATCGGCTTCGTGCCGTCACCCTCGAAGTCACGCCGCCGGGCTCCATGGCCCTCGAAGACGCCATCGCCAAGGTCGATGAACTTATCAAGGCGCAACAAGCGGCGGGGGCGATTGCTCCTGGTGTTCAAGTCGAGATCGCCGGTTCCTCGGATGCCCTCGGCGAAATCAAGGAAGCCCTTCTCGGCGACGGCTCCTTCACCGGCCTTTTCAGCAGTTCGCTCTTTCTGGCCCTCTTCATCGTCTACCTTCTCATGGTCGTTCTTTTTCAAAGTTGGTCCTATCCTTTGGTAATTATTCTCTCCGTTCCTCTTGCCACGGTGGGTGGACTTCTCGGCCTCTATCTCGTCCACCAGGCCTCCCTCGCTGATCCCTACATGCCGGTTCAGAACATGGATGTCCTTACCATTCTTGGCTTCGTCATCCTTGCCGGCGTGGTGGTGAACAATGCCATCCTCATCGTTCATCAGACCATTAACTTCCTGAAGGAAGACCCCACCCGCGATGCCAACGATGCCATTCGCGAGTCCGTCTCAACCCGTGTGCGCCCCATCCTCATGTCAACTCTGACCTCCATCGGTGGCATGCTCCCCCTCGTCCTCCTCCCCGGCTCCGGATCGGAACTCTACCGTGGCCTCGGCGCCGTTGTCGTCGGAGGCCTCGCCGTTTCCACCATCTTTACCATGTTCCTCGTTCCCACGGTCCTGAGCATGGTGTTCTCATTCAGCAAGCCGAAGGCTACGGAGCTTGGACTTCAGTCCGAACCCGGAACCTAAGCCCTCAATTCAATTGCTCAGACTAAAGTCCAAGCTCCGTAAAATGAAAGCCTTTCTCCTTCTCCTTCTCACCCTCGCCAGCTGCACTGTAGGTCCCGATTACGAGAAATATAGTGACGCTGTTCCGATTCAATACAAGGCGGTGGGGCTCACCGCCCCCGCCCCGTCCGGAAACTGGTGGTCTTCCTTCTCAGACCCCAAACTCTCCTCCCTCCTCAAGCAGGTCGGGGAAGGAAACCCGCAGGCCCGTGCTGCTTTGGCCCGCGTTGATCAGGGACGTGCTATTCTCGGGCTTCGCCGTAGCGACCTTCTCCCCGCCGTCACTGGCGAGGCCCTGGCAACCCGGCAGCAGGATTCCACCCGTGATATTTTCTTCATTCCGCCGGATCCCTATTCCCGTTTTCGCTCGGTCCTGAATCTCAGCTACGAGATTGATTTCTGGGGCCGCGTCCGCCGCAGTGTCACCCAACAAAACTCTCTCATGCAGGCTGCTGCTGCCGACTACGTGACGGCGCTTCTCTTGGCAAAAGCGGAAGTTGCCCGCGATTATCTGGCCCTTCGGCATCTCGACGATGAGATCCAGCTTCTGAGCGGCACCATTGCGCTTCGCGAAGAGAATGAAAAACTCGTTCAGGCCCGCGTGAATGCCGGCGACACCACGGCCATCGATTCGTCCCGTGCCCGGAGCCAAACCGAGACCGCACGGGCCGAGCTTCACCGTCTCACCCACCGTCGCACCGAGCTTGAAAACGCCATTGCCGTTCTCATCGGCAAAAACCCCTCCACCTTCTCTCTCACCACGGCAGCGCCCCCAAGAACTCCCACCATCCCATCCGGAATCCCCGCCGACCTCCTCCGCCGTCGACCCGATGTTGCGGCCACCGAGCGACGGCTTGCCGCTTCCTCCGAGCAGATCGGGATCAATCTCGCCAACTATTACCCTCGGTTCAGCCTGACCGCAACCGGCGGATACGCGGCCCTTAACACTTCGGATCTCTTCCAGCGCAATAGCCAGCTCTGGAACGTCAGTCCCAATGTCGTCTTCCCCATCGCCACTTTCGGACGGAAGAAAAGGGACAGGGACCAGGCCCTTGCGAGTTACCGTGAAGCTCTTGAGAACCATCGTCAATCGGTTCTCAACGCCTTCCGCGATGTCGAGAACGCCTTGTCCGGAATCACCAACCTCGACCGGGCCCTTTCTGCTCAACGTAAGTCTGCGGAAGCCGCCAAGGAAGCCTCCCGTCTTGTCACACTCCGCTATGAAGCGGGCCTTGTGAGTTTCTTCGAGGTTATCGATTCCCAAAGGCAACAACTCCTGGAGCAACGAGCTCTTTCCCAAACGAAAGCGGCCCGCCACCAGGCCACGGTCCAATTGATTCAGGCCCTCGGGGGCGGTTGGCGCTAAGTGCTCCAAACGGCCTCTCTTTTCGTGACTTTGAAACCCCTCGTCTTCTTCTCATGGAATGAAAGCTTCCATGGTTCCTTTTAAGGTACAGCTTTTTTCTGGAGTTCTCCGGGCCGCCGCAGTCAGGGAGGCCCCATCCAAACCAATGAGCATCATGACGAGAAAGACCGCCCGCACTCGCCGGAAGAAAGCCGTCGCCCCCGGACAACCATCGCGTCACTCAATGCTCCACCTGCTATTTTCGATGGAAGAATTTGAAGGCGGTTGTGTAGGATGAATTACGAATTTCGACAGTATTTCTCATCATGGAACCCATTCTATTTCTGATCTTCGCCACTTGGCTTCTCGTTCATCTCTTTCGAACCAGCGACCGAATCAATCGCCTGGAAAATTCCGTCAAATTCTTTCGCGAACATTTGTTCCAAATGGAGAACCAGTCGGTGAAACCGGTTTTCGATGAAACTGAGACCTCCGAAGTTTCTCAAGATCGCCCTCTCCCCCCGGTGCTTTCCGAACAAGAGATCAAAGAGGCTCTCTCTCCGCCACCTCTGCCAATGCCAGAAAGCAAGCCTGGGGAGAAGCTGGCCTCCGAGACGCTTCATCGACATCCCAAGGAAGCAAAACAAAAAACGGAAGCGACTTCGTTACGGAAACCATCACCACTCGCTCATTCCGCCTTTGAATGGCGACTGCTTCTCGGAAAAGTGAAGCTCTGGCCGCCCACCGGCCAAAATGCCGAAGCCACCATTGCCGCCTGGTGGCTGGTCCGGATCGGATTGATCATCGGCATCATTGGCGCCGTGTTTTTCGGCGTCCGGATTGCCGAAGACACCTCACCTCGGCTCCGCCTTGCCGCCTTGGCCGGGATCGCCGCTGGGGTCATCCTTCTCGGGGCGTGGTTGGAAAAGCGATTGGCGGATTTCGGCCGACTGATCTCGGCAGGCGGGCTCGGTCTGGCATATTTCACTGCTTTCGCCGCGTATGGCGTTCAAGCCACGAAAACCATCGACAATCCCGTCATCGGTTTCTTCGTCCAGGCCATCGCAGTCGGCGCGGTTATCGCGTGGAGTCTTTGGAAACGTGACGAGGCCATTGCCGCCATGGCAATGCTGCTCGGATTCGTGGTCTGCTGGTTTTCGCATCACCATGACCTCGATCATTTCGTCATCACGGGGCTCCTCTTTCTTGCGACGGGCGCTAGCTGTCTGTTTGTGCTTCGGCGATGGCTCTGGCCTTTTTGCGTCGCCACCGCCGGCTCATGGTTTGGTTTTCTCATTCTCGCGGTCGGTGAATGGCCGAATCCCGGACAGGCGCCCTCTTTCCCTGTTCTGTTGATTAGCCTAGTTTTTCTGATCACTGTTCTCGAGGCTGCCAATTTTCTGGTTCAACAAAACGCGCCCGATTCAGAGCCCACAAACGCGCCGCGCTGGCGTCGCTGGCTCGCCATTGCCAACACCACCTTTGCCGTCACCACCGGTTGGCTCGCGGTGCGCCTCGCTTTTCCTGAGAGAATAGAGACGACCCAATTGGATGCCTTCTATCTCACCTTTGCGGCGCTTTTCGGAATCTTTGCGGGGTTGCGATTCTGGAAGCATCATCCCATCGCCATCACCGAAACCTTTTTCCTGAAAGCTGCCGGATTGCTCGCCTTGTTCTTCGTGGCGTGGTTCGATGGCCCAACGCGTTGGCTCTCGCTTACGGTTCAAGTTGTCATCGTCCTCGTGGCGTGGCGCCGCTCACAGTTGAAACTGATCGAAGTCGGCTTCGGCGCCCTTCTGATCGCTGCTCTCGGAGTCATCTTTCACGATGCCTTCGCATACGATCTCCAGGAGGCATGGCAGTTTTTCACGATACGTCATCTTGTTGGCGTGCTCTCCATGACCATCCTGTCAGGTGCGCTCGCCCTGTATGCTCGCTGGTCGCCGACTTTTGACAAACCACAACGCGATCTCGATCCGCGTGGCGTTTTGCGATTTTTCGGCGCTCTCGCCGTGGGCGGAGGCCTGCTCGCGTTGGTCTTGCCCGAATTGGCCATCCCCATTCAGGTCGGTCCTATCCTACTGCTTTCCATCGCCTCGCTCATCGTCGCGGCTCCTGCCGCCGTTTTGCGCCGCCTCCCCCCGGTCGTCGCCGGATTAACGATCCTGGTCCCGGCATTCTTCATCTTTTTCCAGATGCCCGACTCGACTGCCCGCGCGGCGAGTGGTCTCTGGACTGGTGTCTGGTTTTCTGCCCTCGGTTTCGGACTGGCAGAAATCGTCCTGAGACTCCGGAGAAGCGATTGGGCCCTTGGCAACATCGTGCGATTCATCTTCCACGGACTTGGCGTGATCTCCTTAGCCTTGACTCTGGCACGAGCCTTCGACGCCCACGCGTCCTCCCTCCCACTGCTGCTTCCCGTCCTCGGACTCTTTGGTTTTGCGCTTGCCGGAGCTTGGGCCCTGTTTCGGCAGAGTGCAAACTCCCCAGCGGAGCATCTTTCGAAGAATCCCGGCAGTTCCTGCCTGCTACAGTTGATGTTGGCTTTCATCATCGGCCTGATGACGGTTTATACCGGAAATGAAGTTCTGGAAGGATCCCCTTATCGCCACTCCTTCCTGGCCCTGGCAGCCGCTTTGCTCTTTGCCTCAGCTTTGTTCACTCGCAATGCCGTTCCCGCGCTTGCCGGCGGTGTTCCTTTTCTGTCGGCGGTGGCCATGCATTTCGCGCAATTCGATGGAAACTCAATTTTCGCTCAGCACTTGTTGGCCGCTATTCTCATCATCGCCGTTTGCCTCGCCACGGCGATCGCGTTGAGACAATCGGTTGTTCTACGCCGCTTTCCCTCTGTTGTCTGGTTCGATGCCGCGCTGCATGCTATCGGACTTCTGCTGATTCATTGGATCGCGTGCTCCCATCTCGGTTTTTCGGAAATGTTCCTCGTCGCCGCTCTCATCGCGCTGGCGGTGGTGATCGCCAATCGGCGCTTCCCCTTCCAGGCCCTCGCCGCCGTTTCCGCTCTGATCCTGGTTTTTGCGATTGTCGGAACGTCCGTCGGAGAACTTGCCCATCGCGACGCAGGTGCTCAATGGCTCTGGTGGCTAAGCGCCTTGGCCATCGGCGGCTGGCTTTGGTTCAGTCATTGCTGGTTTCATCTCGGTGAAAACGAAGCCATCACTCCTCCAGTTCGACGTGGACTTTTCATCGCTCATGAAGGGGTCGCCGCCATTGCCTTGTCAGTGGCAGGATACCACGCGCTCAACGAACCGTGGCACCTCGTCTCGCTGGCGGGCTTCGGCGTCTGCCTCGCTGCGCTTGGTCGCCGAGGTAGTTTTCCCGCCTCGAAATGGTGGTCCCTGGCCCCTCTCAGCGTCGCGATCTTTGGCGCCATTCTAGTAATTCTGTTCGCGATTTCCGATCCTCCGCTTCACTCTCTGATCGCAATTTCCCTCATCGCAGCCCTCGTCGCCGGTCACGGGATCATCCTGATTTGGCGAGAACCAAAAACTTCAAGATCACTTGCCTGGATTCCTGCCCTGATCGTTCTGATCCTCGTGCTCCCCGCGTATGCCGACGATCATCTCGGTGTGGGTTCCCTCGCCACGGTCTGCTGGGGCATCACGGCCGTGGTCCTGTTCGTGGCCGGTCTCGTCGCGGGTCTCCGTCCCTACCGGCTGGCCGGTTTGATTGGACTGGGAATCGCCATGATTCGGATGTTTATCGTCGATATCGATGACTCGCTGTATCGAATCTACGCCTTTTTCGCCATCGCGGCGGTCCTTCTCGGGGTCGGTTATCTCTATCATCGATTCCGTCATTTGATCGAACGACCCGACCCGACGACCTCAGAATGAGTGGGAAAAATCGCAAAGCCGGGGGTAGACATGTCTGGATCTGCTCACCAGCCCAGAGGCGCCCTCCGACGAAGAAACCATTCATGTTGCCATCAAACGTCTTCGCGCTGCCCTAGCATCTGAGGAAAGACCTAGTCGGCCACAAGAAAGCCTGTCAGCGCTGCAACATCCTTTCGTGATCGATCAACTCCGGCTCACCTGTCCGAGGCACGCGATGCCGCCGTCTTGCTACTTCTGGAATGTCAGCAAAACATGAGAGAATGTAAGGTTTACTTTATACCCCTCAGGAATTGTGTGCCCCTTACCTTCTGTCGGGGATACTCGACATCGGGAAAACAAATTATGATGAAGATGAAAGTGGAGACGCGAAATATCTGAAAAAGATGGCCGCTCTAATAGCTGTCTTTTTAGCGCTTCTTGCCGTGCAAACATTCGCGCTCGAACTCTTCGACCTCGGATATTCGGGCAAGATGCTGGCCGCCCTGGCGCCAACAGTCCCTGTGTTTTGCATGCTTGTTGCGACGGTCAAAAATTATCGAGAAATGGATGAATTCATGCAGCGTGTTCAAGGTGAATCGCTGTTGTGGACCATCAATGTCATTTGTTTTCTCTCCTTTGGCTATGGAATGCTGGAAATGGTCTTGGGCGTCGTCCCGCCGATCGGTGTGATATGGATATTACCGGCGGTTTGCCTAGGATCCGGTCTGATGAATTTTATTCTGATGAGACGCGATCATGCAGAATAAACTACGCGTCCTTCGGGCGGAAAAAAGATGGTCCCAGGCGGAGCTTGCAGATCGTTTGGGTGTGTCACGGCAAGCTGTCAACGCGGTTGAAACGGGTAGACATGCCCCCTCTCTCACGCTCGCCTTCTCGATCGCCGATGTGTTTGAGAAAACGATTGAAGACATTTTTGAACCGTCATCACCCCCCTAATCGTTTGTGGAGTGGTAAACGCTTCGGAAGGCGAGATCACTTCTCCTAATTTGTTGATCAAACCGTCGCGGGAACAAGCCGTCGCCCCCATAAATAGGGCACGTTCGGGAACTTCATTTCATAAAAATGAAGCGAGATTTTCCCATCTCAGCATTGTCCACGAACCTTATGAATCCCTTTAAAAGGATACTTGTCCGCCTTGATCTGAGAAAAACTGACCCCATTTCACATTGAAAGCAGGTTACCAGAGGCGCCCTTTAGATTGGCGAGGTTTGCGTTGCGCAACCCAACTTGCTGCTTGCGGTATTCCGTAAGCCCCGATAGAGCCAATCAACAGGATTAGCTCCATCCGACTTCCTCCAATCCTGTCCGGCAGGCCCAGAGAGACGCTGGGGAAAAAAGCAATTCGCTAGAATAACCCAGTCACACTGGAAAATATATCACCTATGTCCAAGTTTGAAAACTACACGAGCACCAGCGAGAACTATGACCTGACCCGGCAGCCGGTCGGTCTGGAGTTAATCTTCGGAGCCTTGGCCTGCGGGTCCCGGCCCCTCGGCGAACAAACCGTCCTTGATGGCGGATGCGGGACGGGCAACTACCTGCCCGCTCTCGCCGGCAAGGTGGCGCGAGTCGAAGGCGTGGAGCTCAACCCGGGAATGCTGGGGACGGCACAGAAAAAGATGGCGAACTATCCGCAGCTGCGGTTGCAACAGGGTTCGATCCTCGAGCTTCCCATTGAAGACAACTCTTGCGATGGGGTCGTCGTGAACTTCGTGGTCCACCACCTCGAGGATGGTTCCGATGCGAGCTTCACCGCGACACGGAGCGCGGTCGCAGAGTGCCACCGTGTCCTCGCCCCGGGCGGAACCCTGGTCATTCAAACCTGCTCTGCCGACCAATACCGGCAAGGCTATTGGTATTCCGCGCTCATCCCTTCCGCGATCGACCGGCTCATCCGGCGCTACATTCCCTTAGACCTATTGGAACAGGGTATGAGCGATGCCGGTTTGAAGCCGGGTGGCCGCTTGGTATCCCTTGACGCAGTGCTCCAGGGAGAAACTTACCTCGACCCGCTTGGGCCGACACGGAGGGAGTGGCGCGACGGTGACTCAAGCTGGGCCCTCGTCGAGGAGGGGGAAATGGCAGACCTGATTGCCAAAATCGAGCGAATGGTCGCGGATGGCTCGATGGACGAGTTCCTCGCCGGGCGGGAATTACTCCGCCGACAACGCGGACAAGCGACATTCGTCATTGGCCGCAAGCCCCAATTGTAGTGGGCACAGAACGCGGAAGAATTACGCAGTGGCTGACGGACTCGCCACGGTGGGTGTTGGTAATTTTTGCCATCGGCGCGTCTTTCTCGACGTACTTCTGCATGTACGCGTTCCGCAAGCCGTTCTCCGCAGCCCAGTTTGAGGGCCTGTCGTTACTCGGGACCCAAGTCGAACTGAAGACGGCGTTCGTGATCAGCCAGGTCATCGGATATGCTTTGTCCAAGTATTTGGGCATCAAGATTTGCTCGGAGATGACACGCGGCCGGAGACTCTCCATGCTCATCGGCCTGGTGGCGGTGGCCGAGATCGCGCTGCTCTTGTTCGCGGTACTGCCTCCGCAGCTCAAGATTTTTGCCCTCTTCGCCAACGGTCTCCCACTGGGGATGGTCTGGGGATTAGTGGTCTGGTACCTGGAGGGGCGCCGGACTTCGGAGCTGCTACTCGCGGGCCTTTCGTGTTCCTTTATCCTCGCGAGCGGCGTTGTGAAGGATGTCGGGCGATGGCTGATGGGGGCACATGGTGTGTCCGAGTTCTGGATGCCTTTTGCCACCGGTCTCATCTTCCTCCTGCCCTTCGTGGTCTCGACTTTCTTGCTCGATCAGCTCCCCGACCCGGACGACGACGACGAGGCCGAGCGAACCCACCGGGAGCCCATGGACGGAGCAAACCGCATGAGCTTCCTTAAGCGCTTCTTAGTCCCGCTGGCGATGCTGTTCTTCGCCTACATCTTCCTCACCGCCTACCGCGATTTCAGAGACAACTATGGCGTCGAGATTTTCACTGAGCTGGGTTACGGAGAGAAGCCGGGCATTTTTTCGATGAGCGAGATCTGCGTGGCCTTCGGGGTCCTCGTTCCCCTCGCGCTCCTCTTCCTCATTCGCGATAATTTTTTCGGGTTGCTCGCGGCATTCGCGCTGATGATCTGCGGCGCCCTCTCGCTCGGGGTTAGCACCCTCTTACTCGATCGCGGCGCAATCAGCGGCCTCACCTGGATGATCCTCGTCGGCATTGGCTCCTATCTTGCTTACGTCCCTTACGGCTCGATCCTCTTCGACCGGATCATCGCCAAAACCCACGTGATCGGCACGGCGGTCTTTGCCATCTACGTCGCTGACGCCCTCGGTTACACCGGTTCGGTGGCGATTCTCCTTTTCAAAGATCTCGTCGCCAATGATGTCACCCGCCTGGAATTTTTCCGCACCTTCACCTACATTCTCTCCGCCGGTTCGGCAGTGCTCATCCTGGCCAGCGCCATTCTCATCCTGAAGAAAGACAAAACCCGGATTCGACCCTCCTGAATCACCCGGGCTCAACTTGATCAGACTGAATCGGCTCAGTGCGATCCAAGTCGATTCGCCGTGCTGGAATGGGGACCTTTCTTGCTCTCTATCAACAGGATACGCCTTTCTTTAAGCCGTCCGTGGCGCCGACAGTCCCTGTATTTTGCATGCTTGTTGTGACGGTCAGAAATTATCGAGAAATGGATGAGTTCATGCAGCGCGTCCAAGGCGAATCGCTGTTGTGGATCATCGGTGTCATTTGTTTCCTCTCCTTTGGCTATGGAATGCTGGAAATGGTCCTGGGCGTCGTGCCGCCGATCGGTGTGATCTGGATATTGCCGACCGTCTGCCTGGGATCCGGTCTCATGAATTTTATTCTAATGAGGCGTTATCATGCAGAATAAACTACGCGTCCTTCGGGCGGAGAAAAAATGGTCCCAGGCGGAGCTTGCAGACCGTTTGGGTGTGTCACGGCAAGCTGTCAACGCGGTTGAAACCGGAAAACATGATCCATCTCTCACGCTCGCCTTTTCGATTGCCGATGTCTTTGAAAAAACGATTGAGGACATTTTTGAACCGTCTTCGCTTTCCTAACCGTTATCGCCCCTCCCGGGCACGCCCGAAGAAAGACATCGAGGAAACTTGATCAACTGCAATTGTCCAAGTAGCCAAAGTGAAGAATGAAGTTCCACATTTTCCAGAATTCCCCTCAATCAACGGAATTTCCTCTCCATGCCTTGCAACTTAGGGCATCAAAAATACGGCGGAGCCGCCCTGAGGACAACTCCGCCGAAATGTTTGTCTCGCGTGAGCGAGCGCTACTTTTTGATCCGGAACCCGATCTTTCTAGTTTTTGCGAACGTAGAAAAAGAGCTTATCTTCATCAGCCAGAAAGGCCGATGGAATGACGAAGGTCGTGCTATCGCCCCCGGTATCGACTCCATCATCGATCTCCGACCAATCTTCCAACGGAAGGGAAAGATCATCAGTCGAAAAAATCGCATAGGTTGTTCCTAGAGAACTTCTGGAGTTCCAAGTCAGTGAGACGTCACCATTTGTAGTGACCGAAATGTCAGTAATCGCAAGTCCTAGTCCGCCGCCACCGAGTAAGACTTCGATACTAATACCGTCGCCATCGGCCCAAATTTCGGCGATCGTTTCGGCCGGCAAGGCGCGAGCCCAGATCGCAACATCGTCGATCTTGCCATTCCAGCCACGACCGAGGGCATCTGGATTATCTCCGATACGCATCCGGTTGCCGCGATCTTGGAGAACCGCCCCGGTCTTGGTGGCGACTTCGACACCGTCGACATACAGGCTTTCGATGCCTGTCGCACCATCAGTGACGCCCACCACGTGGTGCCAGGTCTCTGGATCGCCGCCGATCACTATTGGGGTGCCGTGGGCCGGGGTATCACCGTTGCCGCCTGTCCAAGCAAATTCCTCTGGGACATCCCCACCGCGGCGATGCATGCGCCAGCCATTGCCCTCACCTTTGGCGATCAGGCACTGCCAGCCAAGGTCGATCGTCGCCGCAGTGCACCACGCTGAGACGGTCATGCTGCCCCCCGTGAAGTCGAACTCGGACTCATCGCCACCGGTGATGATGACGTTCTGGGTCCCATCGAGGTTGATTGCGTTATTGAACTTGCCTACTTCAAACGGGATCACGCCCCCCTCTTCGGTGCCGTGGTTGTCATCGGCCGCGTCCATCAAATCGGCGTCAAGCGGCCAGTAAGAAACCAAGCCGAATCCAATGCCTTCGCCGCTGGATAATGGATCGTCGTCAAGACCATCGGGAACGGTGTCGCCGTCTGTGTCCTGATCGAATGGATCTGTGCCGGCGGCGAGTTCGTCGCCGTCGTTCAGGCCATCGGTATCGGTGTCGGGATTGAGTGGATCGGTGCCGGTGTCGCTCGCGCTGACAAAGGTCCCGGTGTCCGTCTCGGCACCGTCGAAGATACCGTCCACGTCCGTATCCTGTTTGTTCGGATCC
>Ga0307999_1000185_pt1 | contig 17791 bp, 14 predicted proteins | sample Neamet1_FD_203158 | JGI IMG/M metagenome (GOLD analysis project Ga0307999, IMG submission 203158) | Marine microbial communities from water near the shore, Antarctic Ocean - #1 | ecosystem: Environmental > Aquatic > Marine > Unclassified | place: Southern Ocean | collected 2014-06-04 | reverse complement strand
TCGATCTGAAATCGGCGCCTCAATTCAGCATCGAAATTTCCGCCAAGAACAAAGCCGGCACGGTCGTCCTCGAAAAGCTCATCAGTTCTCCCCACACTCGAAGCGTCACTCTGGAACTCCCAAAGGGGATGGCCGCTTCCTCCCTGAGCTTTGAAATTCGTTGCCGCGATATCTTCGACAACGAATCCAAGATGATCAAAGCCAAGTAGGTTTTCCGAATCTCATCCCCCTATTCTTCAGGGCTCATCAACCCGTAACGCATCAGCGGGTAGGGGACCCCGGACACCCTTCGGACCTTCCCATTCAAGCTTAAGAGCGGGTTTACCGGCAGTCGTTTTATAATACAAGCGGTAGGGATGAATCCCTTGATCCAATTTGACAGTCTTACTGATTTCAGCTCCGTCGTAATGATAATCTCCGTCGATCACCAATTTGTTGTGGATCTTGATTTTTCAATTCTGCGATGAACTTTTTGATATTGGCTTTATTCTTTCCCCAATCAAAACACTGGGCCGGTAAAGCGCATTTGCTAGTCACAGCGATAGAGTCATCCTCTTTCCCCTTCTCCCGCATCCAGCTTCATGGATCACGACTCAGGGTTCTATCTTACCCTGACTTCGAACCTGCAAATTTCACCGGCTTGTGCTGCTGGTCCTTAAGACTGCCTCCAGCCCCTCCTCGCTGAGAACCCCGGCCCAAACAAACCCCACCCGTCAGCTAATCGAAATCCGATAAATCTGTTGCTAATTTTCGTCCGTATTCTAAATGCGGGGGCACTCTAACGGCGAGGCGCTCACCGCTCCTACCCTCCCCCATGCAATTGAAATACATCTTCTTCGCTCTCACCCTTGTCTCGTGCACGGCCGCTTCATCTCGAGCCCAGAGACCTTCTTCCGCATCCCCGCTGAGCACGGGATATCTCTACAACTTCGAGTCTGACATTGACGATGACGGAAATGTCTCCAGCCAATTTTTCTACGCCCGCGCGGGCGTTCCTTTGTATCGGGCGGAAGGTCGCGTGATCGCCCTCTCCGCTGGCTACAGCCTCAACTCCTACGATTTCTCGGGCGGAGCAACCCCCTTCAGTTTTGGATCTCTCAGTCCTTGGGATGACATCCACACCGTCCGGTTGGGCTTACCTATCAGGTGGAAATTCGGTGAACGCTGGGATTTCTTCGCCGCCTCGTCGATCGGCTTCGTCGGCGAAAGCGGCGCCGATTTCGGAGACTCACTCCAAGGGGGCGGAATCGCCGCCTTCTCCTACAAATTTAGTGACCGTCTCAGCCTCGGCCCCGGCATTGGCTACATGACCCAGATCGAAGACGACGCCAGCATCTTCCCGGTGATCGCGGTCAATTGGAAACTCACGGAAGCACTCAGCCTTACCACCGGCCCGTCCGTCGGAGCCACCCTAGGACCGGGCCTCGCTCTCAACTGGGACATCTCCGACAAAACCAGATTTTCCCTAGGTGCCCGCTATGAAAAGCTCCGCTTCCGCCTCGACAAAAACAACTCCGCCTCCCCGGGTGGAGTAGGAGAAGATCGCGGGATCCCAGTCTTCGTCGGACTTTCATTCCAAGCCGCGAAACACCTGCGGCTTTCATTCGTCGGCGGTGTCGACTTCGGAAACGAACTCCAGCTCGAAGATGGTGGGGGCAACGAGATCCTTGAAAGCGACTACGACCCTTCTCCCTTCGTAGGGGTCAATGCGTCTCTCACCTTCTGAGCCTTTTAAGACGTCTCCTCTACGAAGGAGAGGGCCTCCCCGCCCACATCGATCCGAAGTTTGGCTCCTTTGCCATATTTTCCGTCGAGCACATCGAGACTGAGAGGGTCGAGCAACCACTTCTGGATCGCCCGCTTCAGCGGCCTCGCCCCGTAAACGACGGATCGTAGCCTAGCTTAGCAAGGAACTGCTTCGCGCCTTCGGTAAACTCGACCCTCAGGTTCTGCTTCTCTAAGCGCTTGACCACCCGTTCGAGCTGGAGGCCCACGATCTTCGTCAGATCTTCCTCCGCAAGTCGGTCGAAGATAATGACCTCGCAGATCCGGTTCAATTCATAGGATTTTTCTTTTCGCCCCTCCCACCTCCGAGTCACCTTGTGACTGCTAGGAGTTTGCTTTTGGCGGGAGGGCCTTGAAGCCGCCGTTGAGAGGATCGGATAGGGGAGAAGGGGAGATGCTCATCTCTTGTGACTGAGATGGCTCCGGTTGGCTCTCCTCGCCGAGGCTCCCGCGGTGCGATTGCGATGTGGCCCTGGCTAGTCGGTCTGGGGTCACTACTAATCTTGTTCCCGGACACGGTAGAACAGTTTCTTTGGAAGTGGAACCGGCAGAGCGTTGTCCCGGTACTCGGTCGAGCCATCCCCACCCGGGACTCCGTCATCGAGCTCAAGCCAGTTTCCATCGAGCTCGGTGGAGCGATCAACAGCGTATGTTTTTCCTGTCCTCGAGGTGAAGTTGAGCACAACCCCGTTGTTCATTCCGTCCTCGCCGGGGATCAGCGAAATGTCGGTTACCTGAAAGAGCCGGGTCTCTCCAAGTCCTGAGCTCATGATATCGGCAACCTGATCGGCCGATGCGGCATAGTCGAGGAAGACCATTTCGTCGATGGGGCCTTCAAAACCCCGGCCTCCTCCGCTCCAGGCACCGATTCGCCCTGCACCTAAAAGAACCGGATTCCCGCCCCAGCTGTTCTCCGTATCCAGGACTCCGTCGACATAGAATTTGAGAGTGCTGTCGATGCTGCTGTAAACGGTGGCCACGTGATGCCAGGTGTCGAGAACAGTGTCGTCAAAAAGCGTGGTGCCGTTCTGATCGTTTCCCCCGGAATTGGCATTGATGGAGAAGCCGAGTAGATTGTCGGCATATAGCTGGTGGTGCAGCCAGCCCGCGCTCCATCCATCGACATTGTAGAGGACCCGCCACGCTCCCACCCGGCCCGTCACCTTGAGCCAGCAAGCCACCGTGAGCTCGTCATACTCGCCAAAATCGGGCGTGGTGACATAGTTCGCGTCGCTTCCGTCGAAGACTAGGGCATCGCCAAACACACCCTCACCCGGAACAGCGCCGACGACCACGCCGTCGAATCCGTTTCCTGAAAGATCGGTCGCCGTGCCGTCGTCGAAGGAATAGGCGGCGATGATGGAACCGGTGGGGATACTCGCTGGATCGGTGGGATCGGAATTGGCCTGAATTTCGCGGCTGTCAGTAAACCCGTCGCCATCGCTGTCCTCCAGGTTGGGATTGGTTCCCGGGTCTGATGCGTCAACGAATTCTCCGGAATTCGTTTCCACCCCGTCGAGAAGCGTGTCGCCGTCGCTATCCTGGCTGAGAGGATTGGTTCCGGTGTCGTCCGCGTCGACAAAAATCCCGGTCCCTGTTTCCACCCCATCCAACAGCCCGTCATCGTCGCTATCGTCGTCCTGCGGATCCGTTCGCCGAAGATACTCATCGAGGTTGCTCACCATGTCCATGTCGGGATCATCGGCAGAATCATCGACCTCGCTGTTGAGCCCGTTGTCCTCTTCGTAGAAGTCTGGCATGCCGTCGCCATCCGTGTCCTCGAGCGTTGCCATGATAATTTCGTCAATTTCCCAGTTCGGAGTCATCGTTCCCAGCGCACCCTGGTCATTGGCCATCAGGAACTGGATCTGTACGATGTCCCCGGCACCGAATGGAAATGGGCCGGCCATGCTCGTGATGTAGGTTCCCGCCGCGTGGCCGGGAGAGATTCCGCCAAAGGCCTTCAGTCCCAGGAGGGCGTGCGCGCCGATGAGGTCTCCGGTGTTGTAACCGTTCTCGGTGAACTCGGCACCTTCGACATAGTCAAACGGTCCTCCATTGACGCTGATATACAGCGCGGCTCCATCCCAATCGCCGCCTTCAATATCGTAGCGATGATCAAAAATCACGACGTAACCCCCATCCGCATCGACGGTGAGTTCCGGACTCGTCAATCTGGTATGCTCGTCGGCCGCCCCATTTGCCGAACCGTCTGTCGACCAGGCTCCGGCTCCGGCATCGTAGGCCCATGGATCATCATGACTTTCGTTGGTGACGGTGAACCCGCCATCGTCGGCAGAAAAATCCTCATTAAGTAAATCGACGGCGGTGGCGTTTTGCAGGAAAGATGCGCCCGCAAAAACGAGAGCCGACGTGAGGGTCTTCAGGTGTGTGTTCGTTTTCATACTGATTACTACTGCTAGGAATTTGCTTTTGGCGGGAGGGCTTTGACGCCGCCCTTCGACCGGAGCGGAGGGGGGTGACAGACAAGGAGCTGAATGAGATGGAGAGTTTGAGAGTTCCCGAGCGATCAAGGAAGTATTTTCACACTATTCGGTCCGTTGTGGAGGTAGCGGAAGGCAATCAGAGACGCCAGCCAGGTCGTTGGAATAGCCCAAAGGAGACCAACAAAGAGGGCAAGCAGGCCCGCCAAGCCGATCAGGAAACTGAGAAGATAGAAACCGAAGAGGGAGGAGAAAGCCCTTGCTGGAACAGATCTTGCAGGGTTGAGAAAGGGACGGGGCCTTTGCGTGCGCCGTTTTGCGCGTAGAACCAGGAGTTGTTGGGAGTCGTATTCATAGTTAAAGTTGGTTCGCTGCGTCTAGAATGAGACGCTCGGTAGTTTCCCAATCGATGCACTGGTCGGTGATAGATTGTCCGTAGGTCAGTTGATCGAGGGGTTGGGGGAACTTTTGATTTCCGGCGACGAAGTGGCTTTCGAGCATGGCTCCGATAACGGAGGAATCTCCTGCGGCGCGCTGGCGGACGATTTCTTTAAAAACGGCGGGCATTTGGGTGCAATCCTTGCCGCAGTTGGCGTGGGAGGCATCTACCATGATGCTCGGAGCAAGGTTGTTTTTGAGAAGGGTGTCGCGAGTGACCTTGATGGAGTCGGCATCGAAGTTGGGCCCGTTTTCGCCGCCACGTAGGATGAGGTGGCAGTGGGGGTTTCCGGCGGTTGAGACAGCTGAGGCAATGCCTTCTTCTGAGACGCCGAGGAAGGTTTGGGGTTGCGAGGCTGCTTTGATGGCATTGATGGCGGCGGTGACATCGCCCGAGGTGGTATTTTTGAATCCCAGAGGCATGGAGAGGCCGGATGCCATTTGGCGGTGGGTTTGGCTCTCGCTCGTGCGGGCTCCGATGGCGGACCAGGAAATAAGGTCGGAGATGTATTGTGGGGTGATGGGGTCGAGAAGCTCAGTGGCGGTGGGGAGGCCGAGTGAGAGGACTTCGGTGAGGAATTGGCGGGCGACGGTGAGGCCTTTGTGGATATTATCTGAGCCATCGAGATCGGGGTCCATAATGAGTCCTTTCCACCCAACGGTGGTGCGAGGTTTTTCGAAGTAGACCCGCATCACCACTAGGATCTTTTCTTTCACCTCCTCCGCCAAGCCCGCGAGCTTTTCGGCATAGGCACGGCAGGCGGCGGTGTCGTGGATGGAGCAGGGACCGGTGATGAGGAGGAATCGGGTGTCCGGAACAAAGAGGGAATCGCAGATGGCTGCGCGCGACGAAAAGACAAGTTCGGCCTGTTCTTCGGAGCGGGCGACATCGTGCATGAGGACGGCCGGGGAGGGCAGGGGAGCGTTGTTCAGGACGTTGACGTCGGAGATTTTTGCCATAAAGTGCAGAGTCTTGGGTTTTCGAGTTCAAGTATCAAGTCCGTCTTGATAGAGATGTGTATGCAAGCCAAAGGTCTAAAGCTACTGGAATCACTTACGCAGGCCCACAGTGTCCCCGGATATGAGGACGAAGTGAGGGAAATCTTTGTGAAGGAGCTTAGAGAGCACGGAGAATTGGGGGCTGACCGGAACGGTTCGGTTTGGTGTACGAAAGGAAAAGCCGGGCCGAAGGTGCTGGTTGCCGGGCATATGGACGAAGTTGGATTCCGTGTTCAGAATATTCTTCCAAACGGCTACCTGAAAATGGTTTCGGTGGGAGGTTGGTGGGGGCACACCCTTCTTGCGCAGCGGGTGGAAGTGAAGAATAGCCACGGGGTGAAGATTATCGGGACGATTGCTTCAAAACCTCCGCATTTTCTGAGTGAAGCCGAGCGAACCAGTGTGATCGGGGTTCCAAATATGTTTGTTGATATTGGGGCACGTTCCAGCAAGGAGGTTGAAGATTGGGGGATTCATCTTGGTGATCCGATCGCGCCTTGGAGTCCGTGGACGCCGATGCATCAGAGTGGTTGGTATATGACCAAGGCTTTTGACAATCGCGTGGGAATGGCGGGGGCGATTCAGGTGGGGCAGGTGGCGGCTCCGCTCAACTGCCAATTGATCACGGCAGGTTCTGTTCAGGAAGAAGTCGGGCTTCGAGGAGCCAAGACATTGGCGAAGGCAACTCAGCCCGATGTCGCGATCGTACTAGAAGGTCCACCTGCGGATGATACTCCGGGAATGCCCGTCAGCGAGGGGCAGGGCGTGCTTGGCGGTGGGGTGCAAATCCGACTGCATGACCCGAGCGCAATCATGAATCCGAGATTAGCAGACTTTGCGATTAATATGGCGCGGCAGGAAGGGATTCCTCATCAGGTGACAGTGCGGACGAGCGGCGGGACGGATGCTGGGTCGTTTACGTTGGCGAATGAGGGGATTCCCAGTGTGGTATTGGGAACTCCGGCGAGATACATTCACTCGCACAACGCCATCATCTGCGCGTCGGATTATCATGCCATGGTGGCACTTTCGATGGCGATGGTGAACCATCTCGACGAAGAGACAGTGAAGGGCTTCACCAATTTTTTATAGCGTGCACTCCAATTTGAGAGATTGATTGTAATGGAGCTGGCTCTGTGAATTTGGTTTGTCCTCATTCCCTTTGCTGTCATTGTTTTAGGGGGCTATTACCCTTATTTTGATCTTCTTTTGGAAGGTGTTTTTTCCGAAATGGAAGCTGCTCGTGGGCCCAAATTAAGAAAGGTTTTGGAAAGCAGAAGTTGCTTGGTGGAGCGGGTGAGAATGGTCCGATTGCGCAACTTCAGAAGATCACCGAAGGGCTGTGTCGGTTCAGGATAATGACGAGAGTATCGAGAGCATCTCAAAGAAACCTTCAGCAGGCACCGATTGATATCAAACCGGAGGCGAGGCAGGGAAAGGAATGAGATCAATTTTCAGGAGGAACGAAATCGAAAGAGAGGTTGGGGCCTCTCTATCCCACCGCCAAAAATCTTACCAAGTGGTCCCCCTTGAAGGAAACCGCGCAACACGCCTTGCCCCAATGGGTTTCTTGAAAAATGGAAGGAGCAGACCTTTTGCTTAGCTTGCGGCAAAGTTTACGAACTCCCAGCTGATGACACGCTGCGCAGGAGTGTAGAGGATGACCAGCCCTAGCGAGCAGTCTGAAAAGGCTTCACTTTTCCGTTCTCTAACGATCCTCCGAGCCAGGCAAGGAGTTGGTTCATTTCAGGATGATCGTTTCGAAGGGCCTGAAGTGATTCCCACCCACAATGGGTACGGAGTTTGGGAGAGGAAATTTTCTCGACCCGTAAGCGCCCCATCAAGGCTTCGGTTTCCCGGGCCATCGCATTTTCGATTTGAGCGGGGTGGGGGAGATCGTCGAGATCGTTGGGAGAAAGTCCGAAGGTGACCACTCCGATACCCAGTTCGCTGGCAAGGGATCGGACCTGGTCGCCCAGCGATTCGTCCTGGATCGAGCCGGCAAGGTAGAGTTGCCCTTCATTCGCCCAGAGTGAGGCGCTCATCGTTTGGAAGAGATCTTCGCGGAAACTGTCGTGATTGATTTCGGCCCGCATACGGACCGAGGAGAGCCGGTAGGGAGGGAGCCCAAGGGTTTGCTTGAGAGCGAGGTGGGCGGGATCCAATTCCAGACCGTCTTCGTCGAATTCTCCGTGTTCCCAATCAATGAGAACCATTTCAGGGAACTTCCAAAGGTTTCCAAGAGGTGCGCCAGAAGAGAGGGACTCGCGAAATTCAAAGGTAAAGTTGCTACTAGTCTCAGCGTATTTTTGGGCGATGGCGCGAAATTTTCCGAGACGGAGCATCGCATGGTCGATAGCGGAATTATCGCCAAGTTCATCGAGTCGTCCCTGCTGCATCGCCACGAGTTCCTGCGCACCCGATAGTGCAGGCATGGCTGCTCCCCGTTTATAATAGCCCTGACCTTTTTCCACTTTAGCGATGGGCGATCTGGGATCGCACGACATCACGGAGAAGTGGTAGCGCAAAGAGGCGTCTGAGTAATCGCCATCCATGCGGAGCCTCAAGAGTCGGATTAACTCGGTTCCCTTGATCGATTCACTAGGATTTGACGGGAGGATTTCAGCAAGGAGCTCGGAAAGTTGGGAACGAAGACTCATAAAAAAAATTCTAAGCAGCGGCGTGATTTGCGACAGGCCTGATGGAACTTTATGAAAGCCACTGTGGGCAAGCCCCAAGTCACCTGAATGTTAAAAAAAACCATGATTTGTGCTTTCCGGTCGAGTTGACAAGAATCCGTGGTTCAAGTTGCTCGAAATTCCGAGTGAATGAATCAATTCGACTTGCCGTCTCAATTAGTGAACTGTTAAAAAACCAGCATGAAAGTAATCGTTGCCGTGATCGTATGCCTCTCGTCTTTCTCTCGTGCACAAACTGCTGAGGATATTATGTCATCCGTCCGTCAGGTCGCAGCCTTGCAAGGACCGCAGGATCTGAATGGAGTGATTCGTAAAGGAGCCAAAAAGACTCCGATCACCCTCTTCCTTCGGGGAAAGGACATTCAATTTGCTCTTAACGGTGGAGCCGAACGATTTCATCTGCGTTTCAATGAGGGCAACCAACAGCTCCGTGAGTTGATTGGGGGGGAATCTAGGCCTTTCCCCGACGCGAAAATCGTGGCTCCCATTGCGAATACCGATGCCAGTTACGAAGACCTTGCGCTGAAGTTTCTTTACTGGCCAAAGCCACGTATTGTGGGACAGGAGAAATTGGAGGGGCAGGATTGCTGGCGCCTCCACGTTGTCAATCCGGAGAAGACCGGGCGCTATCGGGAAGTGAGTGTGTGGGTGACCAAAAAGCAGCGTGCTCTCTTGCGTGTGGTGGGCTACGGCCCTCGCCCAAATCGTCTTGCTATCAAGCAGTTTGAGATTACCAAATTAATGAGGGCAGGTGGTGTCTTTACGGTTCGGACGATGAAGGTGACAGCTTTCGATGAAAATAACCGTGCCAACGGGATCACTTACATCGAATTTGATAAACCCAAGCGGAAAGCTCGCTAAAAGGCGTCATTCAGAATTTCTAAAATAAAAGCCCGCCCTAAAAATTTAAGGCGGGCTTGTTGAATAGAGATCGTTATTTTCTAGAATCCTTTCGAGAGACGCTGGGCTCGGCGAGGGTGGTGGAGGGGCTGTCGAAAAAGAGGCGCAGCTAGTGATTGCTGCAATGGGGATAAGAAGAATCTTTTTCATCTCCGGTCATTTTCGCATGGTTGTGGGATGAGGTGCAGGGAGATTCACAAAAAACTCCAACCTTTGAGGGTGGAGTTTTTGAAATAATGAGAGTTCCTCTAGTTATGCGTCGAGTCCGAATGCGGTGTGAACGACGCGTGCCGCTTCTTCAATCTGATCTTCCTCCACAGTGACCGAGATTTTGATCTCGGAGGTGGAGATCATCCCGATGTTGATGCCCGCTTCGCCCATCGCTGCGAACATTTTTGCGGCAACTCCGGAATGGCTGCGCATGCCAATGCCGACACAGGAAAGCTTGGAAATACCGGCCTCGGTTTCAATTGCGGCCTCTCCGCCCAGATCGGAAAGGACAGGCTTGAGCGCGCTTTGAGCCCGTCCGAGATCACTGGTGTGCATGGTGAAGGAATGGCGGGCCAGTTTGTCGTTGGCGATGTTCGACACAATCATGTCGATGTTCACTTCGGCATCGGCGAGGGCCCCGAGAATTCGGCCGGACATGCCGGGAGTATCGGGGATTCCGGTGATGGTGACGCGGGCTTGGGAGCGCTCGATTGAGACTCCGCGAATAACGACTGATTCCATAGCTTCGTGTTCTTCGGTGACGATGGTCCCCGGATTGTTGTTGAGAGATGAGCGGACTTCGAATTTCACGCCATATTTTTTGGCGAATTCGACCGATCGGGATTGCATGACCTTGGTGCCGACCGACGCCAGCTCCAAGAGTTCATCGTAGGAGATTTCGGGGAGTTTGCGGGCTTTTTTGACCACGCGTGGATCCGCGGTGTAGACGCCATCGACATCGGTGAGGATCTGGCAAAGGTCTGCCTTCACGGAAGAAGCTACGGCAATGGCAGAGAGATCGGAGCCTCCACGGCCGAGAGTGTGGATCATGCCATCCTCTCTGATGCCCTGGAAGCCGGCGACGATGACCGTGCGGTCTTCCGAGAGAAAGCGATTTACGAGAGTGGATTCGATTCGTTCAATGCGTCCCCGGGTGTGGGATCCGCTGGTCACGATGCCAGCCTGACGTCCGGTGACCGAAACGGCGTTAATCCCCATTTCGTTGAGGGCAATGGCGAGAAGAGCGATGGATTGTTGTTCTCCGGAGGAGAGGAGAACATCCATTTCGCGTTCGGTGGGATCGTCGGAGAGCTCTTTGGCAAGAGCGATGAGCTTGTCGGTCACGCCCCCCATGGCGGAGATCACTGCGACGACTTGATTGCCTTTATCGCGCTCGGCTTTGATGCGGCTGGCGACGTTCCGGATTCGGTCGATGGATCCGACTGATGTTCCTCCGTATTTTTGGACGATGAGAGCCATGGGGAAACTGTCCTTAAGGGGAGGACGACAATTAGGCAAGCTTGAGCAGAAGCAAAAAAATTCTTCGGCATCGCCTGATGTCGAAGGATTTTAGAGAAATTCGTAATTAGCGACGGTGCAGGAGGCCAAGGAGAGCGAGGACACCAAGAAGTGTTAAGAGACAGCAGTCGAATCCGAAATGATCAAACTGTCGATTGTGATTGTCTCGTCTGACGGTGGAGAAAACTCCAAAGTGAAGTCGAAATTGACTGATTTGGTCGAAGCCACGAGATCAAGACGCGAAACAAAGTCAGCTCCTGATATTTTGGCGTCGTCATTTACTGTGAGGGTGAAATGGAGCGTTTGCTCACAGTATTTCGATCCTAAATACAACAGGTCGGTCCGTGAGACAATCGAGCTTTTCAACCTCAGCGAGGGCATTTTTGAGCTGGCCGAAGGGGCATTTGTGCAGGAGGAAGACCATTTCGACAAAGTCGGCGTCAGGATTGTCGGCGTCGACGGGGGAATGGGTGCCGGAAATTCCGATCTGGTGTTTTGCAAGCACGGTGGCGATGTCAGCAACCACCCCGGGGCGGTCGGTGACCGAAAAGCGGACGTAGTAGGAGGTCGAGGTGTCGTCGATCTCGACGAGTGTTCCGGATTCCTGATAGGGAAGGAATCCGCGGTCGCTACCGGGATTTCGAGCGGCTTCGACCAAATCGGACACAACGGAGGATGCGGTTGGCCCTTGGCCGGCTCCACGACCGTAGAAGAGGGATTCCCCCAAATGATCTCCTTTGACTGCGACGGCATTAAAAACGCCGTGAACGGAAGCAAGGATGTGCTTTTCCGAAAGGAAGGAAGGTTGGGTGCGGATTTCAACCGCTCCGTTGTCCCGTGCGATGACGAGAGAGAGTAATTTGACCACATAACCAAGCTCCGAGGCGAATTTGATATCCAAGGGAGTGACTTTCTCGATCCCCCGGACGTAGACGTCCCTGTAATCGATGAGGAACCCGTGCGCGAGGGAGCCAAGAAGAATGGCCTTGTGAGCAGCGTCCCAGCCGTTCACGTCAAGTGTTTCGTCGGCTTCGGCGTAGCCCAGTTCCTTTGCTTCCTTGAGAGCTTCAGGGTAGCCAAGGCCGGCCTCGGTCATCCGTTGGAGGATATAGTTTGAGGTTCCATTGATGATTCCAGCGATGGATTCGATGCGGTTACCAACCAGAGATTCTTGAACCGCCTTGATGATCGGAATACCGCCGGCTACCGCTGCTTCAAAGTGAATAGGGGCATTATTCTTTTTAGAAAGGGCGAAAAGCTCGGCTCCGCGTTCGGCGAGGAGGGCCTTATTTCCTGTGACGACCGGTTTTCCGGCACGGAGGGCGGCGGCGACAAGATCGAAGGCGGCGTTGGTTCCGCCGATCAGCTCCACGACAATATCAACCGAGGGGTCGTTGACCACTTCCATCAGATCGGTGGTGAAAAGCTCCGGAGGGGCGTTTCCGTCGCGTTTTTTGCCAAGGTCGCGAACCGCAATTTTTCGGATCTCAAGCTGGGCGCTTCCCTGGGAACGTGAGGAGATCATGCTCCCGTGTTCCGCTAAAATATTCCATACTCCCGATCCGACTGTGCCAAATCCGGCCAATCCAATTCCTGAAACTGTGCAACTCACGTTGGGAATTTAGAGTGTCGGGAGGTCGGGAAACAGGAAAAATCTCGAAGATCGTTGAATTGCTCTCGCTGTTGGGGACGTTATAGTGATGACAGATGGCTCACGAATATTCTTGGGAAACCGCCAGCACCTATACTCCTCCCCGCCGCGAAGGTTTGGGTTGGTATTCCTTGGTGGCGGTAATCTTGGCTCTTCTGATCCACGTGGCGGCTCTTATTGCAGCCAGTAGCACCTTCTACCGGGCGGAGATCGCGGCCCCCAAGGAATGGGTTTCCCAGCCTGTGCGTCTGACTTCCGTCGAAACAGAGGCGGAACTAATTTCCGTGCCCCCCCCCGAAGAGGAACTTGAGCGTCCCATTGATGACAGCGATCTCATTGACGACACCGAGGATGCAATTGCTGAATTGCAGAATGTCGAAATCGACATCGACACCCAGATTGAGGAAGCGGCTCTCCCTGAAATGAAGATTGAAAAACCCAAGCTGGCTGGAACCGATGAGGGCGATCTTTTGAATAAACCAATCGTTGGGCCGGATGTGAATCCTGATATTCCCGATCCAGGCAAGTTTAAGATCGATTTTCCTGAGGCCAAGGCAGGTCAGATCGTGGTCGATGACGGAGCTCCTCTTGCTGACGTGCTTGATCCTGATTCGATTGTCGCTGAGCTTGAGAATAAGAAAGCGGCAGGTGGCGACAGCGAGACTGGGGTGATCAACGGCTACACCGGTTTGACCGCTTATGCAAAGATGTCGCCCGGAGACCTCCAGCGGAACAAGGCGTCAATTGGAAGTGATCTTCTCTTTGAATACAACAGCTCGACCCTCAGAGATAATGCCCGTCTCACCCTGATGACGGTGGCGATGCTCATCGATCGGAATCCCGAGATGTTTTGCTGGGTCGAGGGTCACACGGACCTTTTTGGCCAAGAAACCTTCAACCAAGCCCTTTCTCAGAGGCGAGGGCAGGCGGTGAAAGACTGGCTCGTTGATGCCCTGCAATTTGATCCCAAGTTTATTTTGGTGCGGCCTTTCGGGAAAACTTCGCCGATTGTTCTGGAGGGGGACCGGGATGAGCAAGGCCCCAACCGCCGGGTGGATATCAAGATGCGCAAAACCCTCCCAGAATATAGCGATGAGCCTCCGGTGAAAATGTTGGTGAAGCCCGGTAAGGCGATTATCGTTCCGGAGGATGAAGAAGATATTCCCAAAGCGAGGATTGTTCCTGAAGACGAGGATATTCCCCGGGCCATCCCGGTCGAAGAGTAATTGGGATTGAGATAGGTGTAAATTTATAGATTCTCTTTTCCGTGCTCAGAATTTTACCGGAACCCCCGATATGGAAAGCCGTCTTGGGGTTCGATTTCGACGACACTCTAGTCTTAAAAGACGGATCAACGGCACTCGATCTGCGATTCTTTGACTGCTTGCAGTGGGTTCGATCGACATACGGAGCAGCCTGGGGAATTGCGACAGGGCGGTCGCTCTACCAGTTGGTGGAAGGATTTAACGAGTCGGATTTTCCTTTTCTGCCCGATTTTGTGATCGCACGGGAGAGAGAGATTTATTTTCCTGGTCAGTTCGGACGCTGGGTCCCTCATGATGAGTGGAACAAAAAGTGCGAGCGTGATCACCACAAGCTTTTCCGGAAATCCAAAAGAGCTTTGGCCAAAGTTCGGAAATATGTTGAAGCAAAGACTTCCGCCAGTTGGGTGTCAGAAGACCAAGCTGCTGCTGAAATCGTGGCGACCTCCAATCGGGAAATGGATGAAATTCAGAGTTTCATCGAGAATTTATCGAAGCACTCCGACCTCACTTTTGAGCGTAACTCGATCTATTTGCGATTCAGTCACCGGGAATATAACAAGGGGAGTGGATTGGTTGAGGCGGCGGATCGATGGGGGATTGGTTCGGATCGTATTCTGGCGGTTGGAGACAACTTTAATGATCTTAGTATGCTGCAGCCCGAAATCTGTGATGCCTGCGGATGTCCCTCGAATGCGGTTAGAGAAGTTCGGGACTATGTCAGCAATCGGGGGGGGAAAGTCGCCGATAGCCCTGGAAGCGTGGGCGTGATGGAGGTGATGGGCCATTACTTTGACCAATGAATGGTGAGTTACTGGCCTTTGCCCTAGTAATGGTGATCGGTCAATTTAGTCCGGGACCGGATATGTTATTGCTGACCCGGACTTCGCTTTCCGAGGGTTTGAAGGCTGGTTGGACAATGGTAACCGGTATTGTGACGGGGCTGGCTGTCCATGCCACTTTGGCGATCGGGGGGATGGCGGTTTTGGTTGCAAAAGGAGGACCGGTGGCGAAGGCGATGTCCTGGATCGCGGCGATTTATCTTCTTTGGCTGGCCTTTGGCCTTTTGACCAAGCCGGACGGTGAGGGAGACGTGGCCCCTACCAAACGGAGTCCCTATTTGCGGGGACTCTTTTGCAATCTTCTTAATCCTAAGGTCCTTGTTTTCTTCGCAAGTGTGGTGGCCCCTTTTTTGTCAGGAGAGCATCCGGGATGGTGGCCTCTTGCTCTGTGGTTTATGATCGTAGCCGAAGGACTCGTTTTTTGGTGTCTCTGGGTGTGGCTCCTGCAAAGGAAACGAATAAGGAAAGCATACCAGAGAGCGAGCCGGCCACTCGATATCCTTTTCGCGATCGCTCTGGCCTGCCTCGCTCTGGCCCTGATGATCCGATGAATTCATGCCCGAAATGTTTGAGGAGCTCATTCGGGGCAGTCTCCTTCGCCTCGAATCGGTTTAAACGTAATCGCTCCCTGCCCTCAATTTTTTCCGCAACTCTGCGATGAAATTATGAACGGTGCGCGATGTCGGGTTCGCATGGTATCCCCAGACCTCAGCGGGGAGTCGGTCCCGACTGACGATTTCACTCCGGCAGAACAGAAGTAATCTGAGAATACCGTATTCCTTGGCGTCGAAGGTAAAGCAATCTCGATCAAACGCGGGCTACTCCGCAAGTGAGAAGCATGGGGCAAGAGTCACCAGGAACAATCCAAGTGTCGCGACTTTTAAGTGTTTACTGGGTAGCATTCATGTGTGGACTTCAGGAGGGCCAAGGTGGATTCTTAAAATCGATCCCGTCAATGCCCGGATTGATGACGGTAATCTTTCCCCTCGCCATGGCTTGATCTCCGCGCTACTTCCTCGCTCGTGTCAGATGAACACCAGATCAAGCTCGAATACGAGAGCGCCCGGTTTTTGCAATCCCTCTTTGGTCACGACGAGAAGGAGTTGCGTTATCTCGAGGGAAAAGCGCGGGTGCACATTGTGACCCGCGACGGATGGTTGGTGGCTCGTGGTCCCAAGGATGGATGCGATATGGTTCAGGAGGTGTTTTCCGATCTTGAAGAAGCTCGCCGAAATGGCGGGGAGCTGACTTCCCGCAATTTTCGGACATCTGTTGATCAGGCAATCCAAGGCGGGGAAGGGGTTTCGGCTTTGGCGAAGATTCAGTTGGTAGGTGCGAGGGGTCGAAAGTCGGTGGTGGCACGGAGTCCTCATCAATTGGAGTATTTGAATGCCATGGCGAAAAATGAAGTGGTCTTTGGATTAGGGCCAGCGGGGACAGGAAAGACGTATTTGGCGGTGGCGATGGCTTTGGACCTCCTTCGGAAGAAAGAGATTTCCAGGATTATTTTGACCCGTCCGGCAGTGGAAGCCGGAGAGGCCTTGGGATTTTTGCCAGGGGACATGCGTGATAAGGTCGCTCCGTATTTACGCCCGTTATATGACGCCATTGACGATATGTTGGGGTTCGATGAAGGAGCGAAACGGCTGGAGGATGGAACGATCGAGATTGCACCGCTGGCCTACATGCGGGGAAGAACTCTTTCGCGTTCTTTCGTGATCCTTGATGAGGCGCAGAATACGACGCGAGAGCAGATGTTCATGGCTTTGACGAGACTGGGAGAGGGCTCGCGCTGTGTGATTACGGGGGATTCGTCCCAGATTGATCTGAAAGAACAGGGGGTTTCAGGGCTTCTCGAAGCTGAAAAGGCGCTCAGAGGAGTCGAAGGGGTAGCGTTTAATCACTTCGACATAAGCGATGTTGTGCGTCACGCTGTTGTTGGAAAGATTATCTCAGCCTATGAGGAATTTCGTTCTGAATAACTGACCCATGAATATCATCATTGTTGGAGCTGGAGAGATTGGTCGACATCTTGCGATCGAGTTGTCGCGGCAGGAACATTTGGTTTCCGTGATTGAGAGCGACGCAACTGCGGCAGCGGAATTGCAGAACGAGATTGAGGGGAAAGTTGTGGTGGGCGATGGCTCCAGTGTGAATACACTGGCCGAAGCAAATATCGGAGAGTGCGAGTTGTTTCTGGCTCTGACGAGCGACAATTCGGTCAACCTGATGTGCGCCTCAATGGTGAAATCGATGGGAGTGGCGCGAGTCATTAGCCGGGTGCATCCAGGCTTACAGCGAGAGGAATGGTTGTTTGATTTTCGCGGGCATTTTGGGATTGATCATATTTTTAGCTCGGAGAGGCTGGCCGCAATTGAGTTAGCGAAGTTTATCCGCAATCCCGATTCCCTCGTAGTTGAAGAGATTGCACGGGGTCGTATTGAGCTGCAGCAGGTAAGGGTGAGTGTGAAAAGCGATGCTGTCGGGCAACCGTTGCAATCGCTGAAGTTTCCCGTGAATACGCGGGTGGCATTGGTGAGCAGGAATGGGGGGCATGAGGTTGCGAATGCCGACACAGTGCTAGAGGGAGGAGATATTGTGACCGTTTTTGGGGCTCCCCGAAAGCTGCGAACTTTGGTGGAAAGGCTTCAGAAAGAAGTGCATCTAAAGGAGGGGCCCCGGGTGGTAATTTTTGGTGGGGGAGAATATGGTTTTGCGCTCGCGCAAATGTTGGAGAGCTGGAACTGCCGAGTCAGGATTTTCGAGCGCGATCCCGACCTTGCCCAGGAGCTCACTGACCGGCTTTCAAATACAACTGTGATCAATGCCGACGCGACCTCGGTGGCCGAACTCGAAGAGGAGCAAGTTGGGGAGGCTGACTTCTTTGTCGCTACGAGCAGGAGCGACGAGGATAATGTCATGACCTGTTTGCAGGCTCATAGTTTGGGGGCCCAGAACTGTCTGACCTTGATTCACCGAGCGGACTATGCGAAGGCGATCAGTGCTTCTGGTCGACACTTCGGGGTGGTGGCGGCCGTGAGTCCAAGGGAGGCCTCACGCAAGGAGATTTCCCGCTATGTGACGACGGAAAATTATCACGTGGTTAGGAAGCTGGGGGATGGAATAGTTCTTCAAACCCACATTTCAAAAGGTTCAAAGGCGGATGGTAAAACCGTTGGAGAACTCAAGTGGCCCGAAGGTTGCGTTTTGGTAGGCCTCCTCAAGGGACTCCAGGCGATTGTTCCTGGGGCTGACGACGTGC
>Ga0307999_1000183_pt1 | contig 17833 bp, 26 predicted proteins | sample Neamet1_FD_203158 | JGI IMG/M metagenome (GOLD analysis project Ga0307999, IMG submission 203158) | Marine microbial communities from water near the shore, Antarctic Ocean - #1 | ecosystem: Environmental > Aquatic > Marine > Unclassified | place: Southern Ocean | collected 2014-06-04 | reverse complement strand
TAAGTAGTGTACTGTCCTCCTCAACAAATCACTCTCTTATTATATCAAGATATTGTATACTTGTACATAGTTATATACTAAATATATTAATTATTTTAAAAAGATATCCGCATTATGTGTTGTACAAATTTTTAATACTGATATATAATAGTACCAATCAAAAACGAAACTCACTCTCAATATAAACATTCATGGCGAATAATATGTATTTGCTAGGGAACTAAAGTACGCTTAGGAAAATCATATGTTATTCGAAGAACAAATCTCAAGAAAGCCGGACCTATACCCATGGACTAAAGACTTCATCCAAGCTATTTGGAAAGGCTTTTGGACACCAGACGAATTCAATTTTCGTTCTGACTATTCACAATTTAAGACTGATTTAAGTCCTGAAGAGCGGGAGATTGTTGTTAAGACGATGTCAGCTATTGGTCAAATCGAAATTGCTGTCAAATCATTTTGGGCTGATATCGGTAATCATCTTCCTCATCCATCAATTAAAGATCTTGGTTTTGCTATGGCTAATTCTGAAGTCATTCACAATATGGCTTATGAGAAAATCCTTGATGTTTTGCATTTGACTCACGTCTTTGAAGAAAACCTGAATGAGAAAGTAATCAAAGGTCGTGTAGACTACCTACGTAAATACAATAAGAAAGTGTATGCCGATGACAAGAAGCAATACATCTATTCTATTATGTTGTTTACCCTGTTTGTTGAAAACGTAAGTTTGTTTAGTCAATTCTATATCATTATGCATATGAATCGTAATAAGGCTGTAATGAAAGATTGTGCTCAGCAAGTACAATATACACGTAATGAAGAAATGTTACACGCTCAAGTTGGTATTAAGCTGATCAATACACTACGTGAAGAGTATCCAGATTTGTTTGATGATGAGTTAGAAGCACGCGTACGTGAAGAATGTATCGATGCACTTAAAGCAGAAAGCAAAGTCATTGATTGGATTATGGGTGGATACCAAACTGATGGACTATCGGCGTCTATTCTTAAATCTTTTATTGCCAAAAGAATGGCAGAATCTTTAGATCAGATTGGATTTGATAGTTCAGAGATTATATATAATCAAGAAGAGATCGATCAAACATTCTGGTTTGATGAAGAATTATTGGGCGCTAACATGACAGACTTCTTTCAAAAGCGTCCAGTTGAATACGCAAAGGGACAGGGTATTACTGCTGATGATTTATTTTAAAGGATTATATAATGGGATTTGAATGGGCAAACGATGATTCACGGCTTTTCTTGAGCCGTGGATACATTGACGGAAACATGACAGTTGAAGAGCGTGTACGTATGATCGCTCAAACAGCAGAAACTATTCTTGATAAAGATGGTTTCGCTGATAAATTTTATGATTATATGAGTAGAGGATTTTACTCATTATCATCACCGGTTTGGTCTAACTTTGGTACTAAAAAAGGATTGCCTATTTCATGCAACGGCGTGTTCGTCAATGATAACATGGAATCAATTCTTATGAAGACTGCTGAAATCGGTATGCAGACTAAGATGGGTGCCGGTACTTCTGCATATTTTGGAGCTCTGCGCTCACGCGGAGAAGAAATTAAATCAGGCGGAACAGCCGACGGTCCGGTTCATTTTATGAATCTTGCTGAAACAACAGTTGATGTGGTTGCTCAAGGTAATGTCCGCAGAGGATCGTGTGCAGCATATCTTCCTATTGACTCGCCAGACATTATGGAGTTTCTAGAATGCCGTGAAGAAGGTTCTTCAATTATTAATCTATCCCTTGGTGTTTGTATTTCAGATGAGTGGATGGAATCTATGATTGCTGGTGATACAGATAAACGCACTGTGTGGGCACGTGTGCTTCGTAAGAGGAGAGAGTCCGGTTATCCGTATCTGTTCTTTAGTGATACAGTAAATAACAATAAGCCTCAAGTATTAAAGGATCAAGATATTTCTATTTGGGCATCAAATCTTTGCTCTGAAATATGCTTACCATCAAGCGAAGATTGGTCATTTGTTTGTAATTTAGCATCAATGAATTGTGCCACATTTGATGAATGGCAAGATACAGACGCAGTAGAAACTATGACTTGGTTCCTTGATGCTGTCATGGAAGAGTATATTGAAAAGACTGCTGATATTACGTTTATGAAATCAGCTCATGATTTTGCAGTACATTGGAGAGCATTAGGTCTTGGTCAATTAGGATGGCATACATATTTACAATCTAAGAATATAGCATTTGAATCATTTGAAGCACATATGCTCACTATGAAAATTAGTAAGTTTATTGATGATAAGTCTCTTGAAGCATCTAAAGAGCTGGCCATTGAATATGGCGAACCTGCCGGTATGCTTGGTGTTGGTGAACGTAATCTAACAAGAACTGCAATTGCACCAACGACTTCTTCATCTTTTATTCTAGGTCAGGTGTCACCATCTATTGAACCGCTTGCTTCTAATTATTTTACTAAAGATTTGGCTAAAGGAAAGTTTACATATCGTAATCCTCATCTTAAAGCAGTCTTACACGATCATGGTAAAAATAATGAAGAAATATGGGTTGATATTCTTAAGCATGGTGGATCTGTTCAACATTTAGATTTCCTTAATGAGAATGAAAAAGATGTGTTTAAAACATTCAGTGAGATTACACCACTGTCAATTGTTCAACAAGCTGGTGGAAGACAAAAATATATTGATCAATCGCAATCATTAAATATTTTAATTCATCCAGATGTTTCGGCAAAGGATGTTAATGCGCTAATTATTGAAGGATGGAAGTTAGGCGTTAAGACATTTTACTATCAAAGATCAGCAAATCCTGCCCAAGAATTAGTTCGTGATATTATGAACTGTGCAAGTTGCGAAGCATAAGGAAGACTATATGTTACACTACTATATCGAGTGCGATTATTGTGACGCAGAATCACAGGTATCAACAGAAGACAAAGAGCCAGAATATTGCCCATGCTGTGGACATGAAATAAATGCTCAACTATTAGATGCAGAGGATGACGATTAATTTATATAAATAGTATTTTATAATTAAGGAAATACTATATTGTGGCTATTTGAAAATAAAGAATTTAATCCAGCTGATTCTCGTATTGATGAATTAGCTGGATTTGTTTACTGTATAACAGATTTAACAAATAATAAAAAATACATTGGTAAAAAAACACTATGGTCCACAAGAAGACTTAAACCTTTAAAAGGTAAAACCCGTCGAAGAATAAAAAAAGCACAATCTGATTGGATGAGTTATTATGGCTCAAATGAAGAAGTTAAGTTGCTTGTAGAAAATGATGGAAAAAATAGATTTAAAAGAGAAATACTAAAGCTATGTAAGACAAAAGGTCTTATGAGCTATTATGAGACAAAAGAGCAGATTGAGCGTGAAGTCCTTTTTAGTGATGAATATTATAATGAATTCATTGGATGTAAAATTCATTCAAAACATGTAAAAGGAAAAGAATAATGTACGAATATAACTGCACAATCAATAGAGTAGTTGACGGTGACACCGTTGATGTAGACATCGATCTTGGATTTGGTATTGTATTAACTGATGAAAGAGTTCGCGTAATGGGTATCGACACACCTGAATCTCGTACCAGCGATAAAGTCGAAAAGGTTTTTGGTAAAGCGGCCAAAGCAAGACTTCAAGAACTTCTTGGAACTAAAGGCATATTAAAGACTGAAATTAATAAAGACGGTGAAGATATGAAAGGTAAGTTTGGTAGAGTCCTTGGTGATTTTGTTGCTCCTGACGGACGTATGTGTACCGAGATCCTTATTGATGAAGGCCATGCTGTTCCATATCACGGACAATCTAAAGCTGATGTTGAAGTTGGACATCTTGCTAATCGTCAAAGACTTATGCAAGAAGGTAAAGTAGACGTAAAATTAATTCAGGAATTGTCAGAATAAAGGTTTACATTTGATTAATACTATGCTATAATGTTTATATAATGAAAGGAATCTTAGATGATTTTAATTGACTTCTCAGGTATTTCCATCGCACCAGTTGCGATGGGACTAGCCAACGCTGATGAAAACTTAATTCGCCATATGATACTAAATAGTATTCGTATGTATCGTCAAAAGTTTAAAGACAAGTATGGTGAAATAGTAATTGTGGCAGACGCCGGTGGTAACTGGCGTAAGGAAGTTTTTCCTGAGTATAAAGGTAAGCGTAAAGAAGCTCGTAAGAAATCTAAAATTGATTGGGATGAAGCATTTAGATGTATTAACCTAGTTCGTGATGAATTGAAAGAACATTTTCCATATAAGGTAATTCATCAGTGGGGATGTGAAGCAGATGACTCGATTGCTGAAATTGTTAAGTATACTCAAGAGTTTGGTAATCATGAAGAAGTGATGATTGTATCATCTGATAAAGACTTTAAACAGTTGCAAAAGTATAGCAATGTTAGACAATATTCACCGGCAACAAAAAAGTTTTTAGATGAGCCGAACCCACGCTTATGCTTAGAGCAACATATCCTCACTGGATGCGGAACTGACGGTGTACCAAATGTTCTATCTGATGATAAAGTTTTTATAGAAGGTCGACGTCAAGGAACGCTATCAGCTAAGAAAAAAGCATCGCTTCTAGAAGATCCAAAAGCATTAGGTGATGATATCTATCGCAATTATCTTCGTAATAAAAAAATGATAGATTTGACAGAAAGTTCGGAATGTCCACAAAACATTAAAGAAGAAATTATAAATACATATGTAGAACAAGATCAAGGGTTGAACAAATCTAAAGTCTTCCCATATTTAGTATCTAAAAGATGCAGAATGTTAGTTGAAAGCGTACAGGAGTTTATATAATAATGATAAGTGATGTAATTAATGAGGTCTCAAAGGCCAGATCAAAAAAACAAAAAGTTAAAATACTACAAAATAGCGAAACATGGGCTCTAAAAGATATTCTTAGAGGAACATACGACGAAAGCGTTAAATGGAATATTCCTAATGGCCGACCGCCATATAAAGAAAACCAGGGATATAATGCTCCATCTAATTTGCTTAAAAAGCATAAAGAATTTATTACCTTTGTTCAAGGACAATCAGGTGACGCTATGCGAAAAATCAGAAGAGAACAACTTTTTATTACTTTGCTTGAGTCTGTTCCACCTCCAGAGTCAGAGCTAGTGATCGATATGATTAATAAAATCCCAATTAAAGGAGTTACTAAAGCAGTAGTAAAAGAAGCATTTCCAGATTTGATACAGAAATAAATATATAATGGTTGGAGAATATACTTATAATTAGATTTATTAGACAGGCCTTCTTTGGAAGAGTCTGTCTTTTTTTTAGGAGTACTAAAATGGTTTTACATAACAATCAAATAGCAAAATTACAAAAAGATTCTACTGAGCTCAAAGCTTATGTAGAGGAAATAAAACAAAAGGGTAACCATTCTTTAGCTAAGAAACTTGAATCAAAAAAAGTATATTTAGATCAGAAGATATATGAATTAGAGGATATGGTAGCCTAATTCCTTACAAGAAATAGCATAGAAAAAGGAGCAATTAGTTTTGTTCCTTTTTTTATTTGTATAAATATAGTAAAATGGCTTAGTAAATTATCGAATGGGGTAGACATGAAAACTTTTAAACAGATGAACGAAGATATTCAACATCAGAAGCAGCTCAACGAAAAAGGTTTGCTTGGAAAACTTAAAAGGGCAAAAGATGCTGCAGTGACAGCATTTAAAAATGACCCTGAAAAGCATGCTGCTAAAATGAAGGATATAGCTAATAGAGCCAAAGCCCAAGATGATGCGGTTTCATCTGCAAAAGCAAAGCTTGGTCAAAATAAAGAAAAGGCCGCTCAACAATTATCTAAGTTAAAAGGTACTTCGACAGGTTATAATATTACCAAAAAAGGTGATACCCCCAATCCAAACGCCCAGCGCCCTGCGGGTAAACATGGATCATTCTTTGATACTACTGCTCCTCATAATCCTAATAATACAGGTAGATTGGCCCCCCATCCTAAAGGTGATTGGGTAGATGGCGCTGGAAACACCCTAAAATCACATGACGAGGCACAAGATCATTCTCGCAACATGGCTCCTTCTCGCGTTATTGCTAGAGAAAATAGCCTTGATAAAGAAAATAAAGATCGTAGAGCTGTTCATGGTACTAGTGAGGCTGAAGAACGTGTGAATACCATTAAAAAGCATATAGGAAAACTTAAAGCACATGCCCCAGAAGCAAAAGACAGAATAGCTCATGCTGAACATACTTTAAAACTCCATCATGATGCTCACGATGCTGCGGGCGCTCATATGAAAAGTCACAAAGAAAAAGAATATACATCTTCGCACGTCGGTCATTATCATGAACATCATTATGGCAATGGGGCTGAAGATCACCATTATGAAGAAATGGAAAAGCATAAAAAAGCTGAACAAAAGAATCCTGCTGAAACACATATTAATGATGCAAAACTAGGATATGATCATACACATGAAGATCATCCACATCATGAAGAAGAAAGAACAGCTGACTATGCCGGTCCAACGCACAAACCTACTTTGCATAAATTGGTTAAAAAAGTTCAAGCAGCACATCATGCTCATAATCAAATGATTGATAGCCAGACTAAAGCTGAAGCTGGGCTTCCAAAAGGTCAAAAGAGTAAAACTAAATTTCATAAGACAGCTGCTTACGACAAAGTTGATGTTGCCACCCATGCAGCATATCATAAAAAAGCATTATCAATTTTAACTCCAGAAGGTAACGATGCAGTTAAAAATTTAAAGCATACTAATAAAGATAATAGACAAAAAGAAATGGATATTTAAATAAGGTGATTTAAATGGGAAGTTATTCGAGAAAAAGATACGCAACTGAATCAGCTAGCTTTCCAAAAAGTGCCAGTTCAGCACCAGGATCTTATTCATATGCGACATTTGCTGATTTACCATCTGCTGGTACTACACCTGGAAATACTGCTTTTGTTATAGCAACAAATAAATTATATATTTGGAGTGGTGTTGGTTGGTACTTAATTGCTACTGTTACTAATGCAGCTCCAACTGATATTACTGGCGTGGGTTCGACATATGCATTAGCATCAGATGGAACTGCAACCGTTATTACTGCAGTATCCACTGACCCGGAAGGACTTGACCTGACTTGGTCCTATGTAGTATCAGCCGGATCATTAACCGTAGCGGCCACAACACTTGCAGTAGGTGTAGCAGCCTCAGGAGCAAGTGCATACACATTAAGTGGTGGTGTCACTGGTAATAATGCTAATGTTGCTATTAAAGTTGGACAAACCGTAAACTTCACTGTAAACGCATCAGGACATCCATTTTTTATTAGAGACTCAAATGGTGGATCAAACGTAAGTAGTCCTGCTGCAACTGGACAAGGCGCAGTTAGCGGTGTTGTAAGTTGGACTCCTAACACTACTGGAACTTATTACTATCAGTGTGGAAATCACAATGCAATGGTTGGGACCATAACAGTTACTTCTGCTGATATTACTGCAGATGTTGCACAAGCAGCCAACGTATTTACGATTACACCTTCAGCGGTAGAAGCAAATGCTGGAACTTTTAGTTTAACATTTAATGTCACTGATGGCGTAAATGGAAGTGTAAGTACAGTAAGTGCATTTACATTGAGTTTCTTTGCTTTCAGCACTGCTTTCACCAAAACAGGTAGTGGAACCGCCGGCGATAGATTTGGGATGGCCTGCTGCACAAATGGCACATACGCAGCCGCAGGTGCTTCAGAAAAGCCTAAGTATGCCGGAACTTCATCTCACAATGGCGCGGTCTATATGTACAACGTCAGCGATGGGACAGCTGTCAGCGGATTTAACCCGCTATCTACCGCACCCGCAGATATGTATTTTGGCGGTGCGGTAGCTATGAGCGACACAATGCTTGCTGTTTCGAGCTTACCAAACACAACTACTCTTAACAAAGTTAATGTGTACAATTTATCGAGCAGCAGTGTTTTATTTACGAAACAATCCTCAATGGCCTCAACGACCGATAAATGGGGTCGAAGTATTGCCATCAGTGGCAACTATTTATTGATTTCTGACCACGAAAATTCGGAGGTCGAAGTCTACGCTACCAATGATTTTGGCAGCCACTCGCGCGGCGATTTGATCCGCGTATGGTCTCAAGGAACGAATGTACCCAACGGTGGCTCAGACACATTTGGTCAGCGCATCAGGGTCCACGGCGATGTTGCGATTATCAGTAACTACACTTATTCAAACAGCACCGGGCGCGTACATAGATATTCACTCTCGACAGGAGCCGAAATTACTGATGGCGTATGGCCTATTCAAGGGCTAGCCAATAGTAGCCAACTCGGCCGAGAAATTGCGTTTGATGGTACACACATCGCGCTTGCCGAGAGTAAAAACAGCGGCGGCACTAATGACCCAACTTGTGTTATTATAAATGCATCGACAAATGCAATCGTTAGTAGGATTTCTAACACGCAAGCAGCTAATGTTTATGCACTGGCTTTGACAGGCTCGCACGTTTTTATAGGAGATGGATTTCACAACTCCCAGGCGGGATTAGTCTCAATCTACAATATTGCAACAGGAGCCGCTTACACTCCTACCGGTTGGCCGCTAGCTGGCTCCACCGCCAGTGACTATTTTGGTTATACATTTAGTCTTCTCAATATGCGGGGGGATATGTTCGCGCAAGGACCCGGAGTCGTTGTACTCGGATCAGAGAGATTCGCGGGTGGCGCTACTTCGGGCCGAATGTTGATTATTAAATAATGCAAGGGATAAATCATGGCAAAATATTCTGAAAGCCGATATGCAAATATGATTCCCACATTTGAACCAGCACCTTTATCTGCTGCAGAAGCTGATGAACCACAGAAATCTAACATAAGAGTTTATGAAACTCTTGCGACTTTACCAGCAACTTCTACAAGCAAGGGAAATACTGCATTTGTTAAAGCAACAAATAAATTGTATATATGGAATGGTGTAGGTTGGTATCTAGTTGCTGAAGTAACAAATGCTTCACCTTCTTCTATTACCGGTGTAAATTCAACATATGATTTAGCATCTGACGGAACAGCCACAACTATTACTGCAGTTGCTACGGATCCGGAAGGTCAAACTTTAACTTGGTCATCAAGCGTAACAGCTGGCTCATTAAACGGAACAACTGTTGCAAACGCCAATAATGTATTTACTGTTACTCCCCATGCAAGTAATGCTACAACATTTACTTTAACATTTAGTGTAACAGATGGCGTAAATTCAGCAGTTAGTTATCCATCCGCATTTACATTGTCATTTCAATCTGTACCACAAACATTGTCTCAGTCTATAATTGGTACTACAGATGATGCAAGGATAGGTTGGGCTGTTAGTGTTAGCGATAGTTATGCAATCGGGGGATCACCATATTGGCGAGTTGCCCCGGGGCAAGTAAGAGCCGGTCAAGCAAAAATTTATAATGCATCGACAGGTGCTTTACTCTTTACTTTAACTAATCCGGCAGGAAGTAGTTTTGCATCATATTTTGGTTACAGTGTAGGTATATGCGAACAATTTGCAATTGTAGGTTCAAGACTAACAGGTGCAAACAAAGCTTATATCTACAATCCATCGTCAGGCGCTTTACTCTTTACTTTGGTCAATCCTGACCCAGATTCAAGTGGTGGCCAGGATTATTTTGGAGATTCAGTGGCAATCACAAATGGATATGCTATTGTTGGGGCTTGGGCAGAAAATAGCTATGAGGGTAAGGCTTATATTTTTAGTACTTCTACAGGAAACCTTTTACATACATTAACTAAAAGCGGTGATAGTGGATCTATTAACAGTAATCCGTATTTTGGTAAGGAAGTTGATATATCTCCCACTTATTCTATTGTCGGCGCTTATAACACTGATATTACTGGTAATGGTGGTGCTGGTAGAGCATATGTATTTAATAATTCAACAGGTGCTCTTGTTCATACTGTAGTAAATCCAAGCACATATAGTACTCAGGCCGCAGATTGGTTTGGAAAAAGCGTTGCAATTAACGATACACATTTTATAGTCGGCGCAAATCAAGAAGATACTGCAACAGTCAGTAAATCAGGAGCAGCATATATTTTCAACACTGTTGCTGGTACTTTGAATAGAACACTTGTAAATCCAACGCCAGTTGTTAATGATTATTTTGGTATGGGTGTGGCAGTTCATGGGGATCTTGCGGTAGTATCAGCACCTGGCGAAACTAACGGAAGCGGTATTAAAACTGGCGGAGTATACATTTATAGAATTTCTGATGGCACCTTAGAAGCTACTCTTATTGATCCTAATCCAACAGATACTAATTGGTTTGGTGGCGTCAACGACGGTCACGGTTCTGTTGACTTGAGTGGATCATATCTTGTAGTTGGCGCCCCTTACGAAGATGATGGAGCAACTCGCAAAGGTGCTGTGTACATTTACGAATAGAGGTGATAAGAATACTTAAATACATATCAAAAAATAGTTTACAATACCTAAATACTGTGTTATAATATTAGTATAATCTGTTAAAAAGGTAGTACTATGAACTTGTTCGTCTTAGATAAAGATCCAGTAAAAGCTGCTCAATTACAATGTGATAAACACGTAGTTAAAATGATTGTCGAATCTGCTCAAATGTTATCAACGGCCCATCGTATGCTCGACGGTGTTCAATCTCGACGTAAGTCTCAGTCTGGTAAAACCATGAGTAAGTATTGGGAACTACCAGACGATCGTGAGGCAGTGTTATACAAAGCAGTTCATATGGGTCATCCTTGCACGGTATGGACAATGCAAAATGATAATAATTATCGCTGGCATTTCGAGCATTTCTCTGCGCTATGTAGAGAATATACGTATCGCTATGATAAGACTCATGCCACTCAAACTAAACTTAGAGAACATCTCAAATCTACTCCGACAAATATTAAACAAGGTTTTAAATATTTGATGACACCATTTGCTCTTGCTATGAAGCACGAGCCGCAGTGCATTAATGAAAATGATATTGTGCAGTCGTACAAAGATTATTATCAAACAAAACAAGATAGATTTAAGATGGCATGGACTCGTCGTCCAATTCCAGAATGGTTTGAGGTGAGAGCAAATGCGTAAAGTTTCTATTCCACGTAAGTTTAATAAATTCTTAAAAGAAGAAGCTGCACATTATCACAGAGCATTACAGTTGCCCGATAATAATCCTGCTAAGCGTGACATAATTCATCATTGGGAATTAGAAATTATTAAACAAAAAAACGCATTAGCGATGGATTTTGATGAATTATGTTACTGTAACATAAATGTCACATAATATACTAAATGCAAATTAAAGGTAATTCACCGCATTTAGCTGTGTACAATGATCTTCACTTATGGTATAAAGGTATCAAGAGATGAGACAAACATAAAACAAAGGAAAACAACATGAAACTCGTAAAAATCCAACGCGAAATCCTCGAAAACGCTGTCGCTTCTGAAACGAAAAACGGTGTGCGTAAGCCAATTCATGTTAGCAACTTTGGTAAAGATCTTACTGGTTTCTCTAAGTCATATGCAAGATATTGTGGCAAAATGGAACAGCTTATCGAAGCTGGTTTTATCTCGCGTAACATTCATGCTGATGATGGTTATGCTTATATCACAATCAAAGGTGAGAACTTCATTAATGCTTAAACTAGATTATAGAGTCGTAGAAAATATTGTCATCGGATCTGCGTTCGGTGGCACACATCTGCAACTTGTGGCAGACCGCACTTCACAAAAAGAATATATAATGTTATGGTCGACCTTATCTAAGCAATGGAGAATTATGTATAGATATAATGTTAATACAGCATGGAACAAATGGAAAAGGACTGAAGAAAGTTGCCAACATATACATTAAAAAATATTAAAACGAATGATAAATGGGATACAATTTGTAGCTGGAATCAATTGCAAGAAATGTTAAAACATGATCCTGAAATTGTCCAAGTACCATCTGCACCCCTAACCGTATCTGGCGTCAGGGATGTCTATGGACAGACGCCGGATGGTTTTAAAGATTTAAAAAGAAGAATGAAAAGTGGCTCTGGTAAAGGTAATACGATAAACATATGACTAAAAAGAATAATTCGTTACAGGTACATGCGGATGAACTTATTCGTATTGAGCCTATTACAGAAAATCAGCGGTTAGCGTTTTCTGTTTGGGAAGATAATAAAAATATAGTATTGTCAGGAAGTGCTGGCACTGGTAAAACGTTTATTGGTTTATATTTAGCTTTGAAAGCAATGCTTTATGAGCCTGATATCTATCGTGATATAACTATTATGAGATCTATTGTTCCTACTCGGGATGGCGGATTTCTTCCTGGTACAATAGAAGAAAAAAGAGAACCGTTTAATTTACCGTATAAATTCATATGTAATGAACTGTTTGGTGAATTTGGTTCTTATAATAAGATGTTAAATGCAAAGCAGATAAAATTTGAATCTACTTCATATATTCGTGGATGCACATTTGATCACTCGATTATTCTTGTTGATGAAATGCAAAATTTAAACTTCCATGAATTAGACTCTGTTATAACTCGTATTGGTAAAGATTGTCGTGTTATTTTTTGCGGCGATTATATGCAATCAGATTTTAAATATGACGATGAAAAAGATGGCATCTTAAAATTTATGAAAATTGTAGAGCAAATGAGATTTTTTGGCGTTGTTAAATTTGGATGGGAAGATATCGTAAGATCTGACTTGGTACGAGATTATATAATGACAAAAGAAATGTTAGATATTTCATAGGAGGATTTAAATGAAAAATTGGATCATTAGTAAATTAGGAGAAAAAACGTCTTGGAACGGAGCAGCACTGATTGCGGTTGGTGTAATTGTTCTTATTGCAGGACCATTTGCAAAACTGGCCGCGTATGCCGCAATTGCATACGGCGCGTGGTGTATATGGGAGAGGGACGATGATTGAAATTTATGGTACGAGTAGGTGTGGTTATTGTAAAGAAGCTGTAAATTTAGCTAAAAAGTATTCATTAGAATATGAATACAAAGACGCAGAAGACTTAGATATATATGAAAGTCTAGTGAATAAAATTGGTAAATTTGGAACAGTGCCCCAGATATTTTGGCACAACAAACATATTGGAGGTTATGATAGCTTTCAAACAGAGGTAGAAAACACAAGGGAGTTTGGACAAGATGGATTTTGATTTCACAGAAGATCATGTTAAAACAATTCTGCATAAAACCGATGTATCAGATTGGTACAGCGCCATGACAGAAATGTTTCCAAAGTATGAGATCACCACACCAAATCGCGTAGCAGGTTTTATCGCTCAGACAGCACATGAAAGTGCAAGCTACAAAACTATTACAGAAAATTTAAACTATTCGTCAAAAGCGCTTGATGCTATCTTCGGTAAGTATTTTAAACGTGCTGGAGTTGATGCTAAAGAGTATCACCGTCAACCAGAAAAGATTGCTAATCGTATCTATGCAGGTCGTATGGATAACGGCGATACGGCATCAGGTGATGGTTGGACATTCAGAGGTGGAGGAATTCTCCAGCTTACTGGTAGATATAACTATACCGAGTTTGGTAAGACTGTAGGCATGTCAGCTGAAGAAGCAACTGATTATGTTCGTACACCAAAGGGTGCTATTGAAAGTGCTTGCTGGTTTTGGAAGACTAACAATATTAATAAGTACTGTGATAACGATGATATTGTTCGTATGACAAAGCGTATTAATGGCGGAACTATTGGTCTTGCAGATCGCAAGAAGCATTATGCTCATGCGCTTGAAGTTCTTGGCGGACATGTAGAATTTGACGATGATAACGATGATGTTGAACTTAAATTGGTTCGTAGAGGATCAAAGGGTGATACTGTTAAGAAACTACAAGAATGTCTTGGTCTTGATGCTGATGGCGACTTTGGTCGTGGTACTGAGGCAGCACTCAAAGCATGGCAGGTTGAAAATGGTTGCACTCCTGATGGGATTGCAGGACCACAAACTCTCGGGAAAATTTTCTCATAACATAAAGGTGAAATAAGTAAGATGGCTAAATTCGGTCGATTTGATCCACGTAATAAGAAGCGTGATAGAAATAAAAACATGTCTCAGACTAAAGATAATAGAATTAGGGATGTTGAAGAAACAAAAACTGGTTTTAAAATACAAGGGCATAACATTGATTATGTGGTGTATGAAGGTCAGGATGAATTTGGTGACGATAATGAAAGCTAGCTTATGAATAAAATTATACTAACAGACTGTGATGGTGTCCTCTTAAATTGGGAGGGCGCCTTTACTGATTGGATGAGTCAACGAGGCTTTAAAGTTGATGAAAACAATCGAAGAGAATATAATATGGGAAAGCGTTATGGTATAAGTTCTGAAGAAAAAGATTATGCTGTACGAGCTTTCAATGAATCAGCATGGATGAGGCATTTAAATCCATTACGAGATGCTATATATTATGTAGATTTGTTACATCGTAAGCATGGTTTCACATTTCATATGTGTACATCACTTACTACTGATGAATATGCTCAAAAATTAAGAATAGAAAATATTGAAAGATTGTTTGGTAAAACCGCATTTACTAAATATATTTTTTGTGATACTGGTGCTAACAAGGATGAAGCTCTTGAACCATATAGAGATAGCGGATATCTTTGGGTAGAAGATAAAATTGAGAATGCAGAACTTGGATTGCGGCTGGGTTTAGACCCGGTGCTAATCCATCATCCATGGAATGCTAATTATAATAATGATCATATTTCTATATATGCTAATTGGAAACAACTATATGAGGCGGAAATATCTATATGAATATTGCGGAAATTTTAAGTCTTCGGTTTGAGTACGAAGAAATTGTTAACAACTTTGTTATTCCAGATTATAGAAAAAATGGCATTCTTGATAATATGATTTGGTTTAGTAAATATGGTAATAAAAAAAATAGATTTAGGCCTGGATACGACCGCGCTATAGAAATTGTTAATAAGATATTTGAGAGCGCTTAGGCGCTCTTTTTATATAAATAGTACTTGACAAAGGAGTTAAGGAGTTAATTATGAGTAAACAACTATTTATATTGATGTTATTAACACTAGCTATGTGCGTATATAAACCTACGGTTCTATATGCCCAAACTGTAGTAGAATCAACTACTAATAGTACTAGCGATGTAGAATCATCAGGAAAAACTATTGTGATATCTCCTCCACCAAGCGCTATTTCTCCAAGTGCTGGAGGTAGTTCTCAAGACTTGTGTACTGTTGGTATATCGGGCGCTGTGCAAACACAAATTCTTGGCATTTCAACTGGAGAAACTGTTACCGATCAAAATTGTGAAAGGCTAAAGATTTCTAAAACCTTATATGATTTTGGTATGAAAGTTGCGGCTGTATCCGTATTATGTCAAGATAGAAGAGTTCACGATGCAATGGGAATGGCTGGAACCCCATGCCCTTTCGACGGTAAAATTGGTGATGATGCAAAGCTTGAATGGAAAACACCATCGGGCAAGAAAAAGATTCCAGCATTAATTATTCCGGAGACAAAGCAGGATGTTCAAAAGAGACAATGGGATACAGGCAAAAGTGTTATCGGCGGTGCTTTGCTTGTTCTTCTTATGTTTGTTGCCGGCGGCTAACGCTAATGGATCAATAACTACTAGTCCTACAATTGCTGATCTCAATGACGGTGTCATGACTATGGGAGAGTGTTTAGGCGGTGCTTCACACTTAAATTTAATACCTTCAGATGGTAATCAATGGAGTGGGAATGCTTTACAATGGGGAGCTTGTGCCGATAGTTTTGCATTAGGAATAGCTATAAATGAAGCTCTTGCAGATGCAGGTACAGGAATAAGCTTAGATAAAATACACTATAGATGGAAATATATTAATGGCTGTTTTAATGTAACAAAGCCTGATGGCACTGAAATATATTGTGATGCTGATATTCAAGATAGATTAGATGAAAACTTTAAACCGACCGGCGAATATGCAGATCAATTCGATGATATCAGCGTAGTTATTACGTTAACTGATGCTGCAGGAAATGTTGTAAAAACTAAAACTTATGATTATGATACATGGTACCATTGGTATCAAGAAAATGCTCATAGCTTAAATGAAGAAATGGATGATTCTGGATCTGTGTGGCAAATAGAACAAGACTATATGGAGATATTTAATCATCTTACAGGATCTGGCACAATTTATACGCCAGCTCAATTAGGCGATATATCGTTTGTCACAACATCCCGAGATAAGGGTCAATGGGAAGGATATTATGGACCTGTAGTAAAAGACGGATCTATATGGTTTACATATAGAAATAATCCGTGTGATCTTGATACACTTTATAATCCTACATGCCCAGGATATGCAGAAGTATATGTGAAATATCTCTATGATAAAGCGTGTGCTGCAAATGTTTTGTATGATATTGGATGCCCTGGTTATGCTCCAGCATATCTTATTCAACAATGCACTATTAATAGTTTGTATAGTGTTGAATGTCCGATGTATCAAATAGCTTATTTTAATCAACAATGCGACTTAGATGGACAATACGACATGGCTTGCCCAACTTATATGGCTCCGGTTGAAGAATCTATTTCTGATCCAATCGCTGATATTATATCAATACCAAATTTACCAGTTGCTCCACCTATTATAGATGTTATTATTCCAACAATAATACCACAGATTGAAATCCCGGTGCAAATCGTGATACCAGAAATTATAGTAGTTGTTGAGCCAGAGATAACAACTGCTTCATTAGAAGCAGAGCTAGAGGAGATTCTTATAAATGAGCCAAGATCTGAAGAACCTATTGAAAGCTCAGATACCAACGAACCAGAATCTGGAGATGCCGGAGGAGGAGATACTGGAGGAGACGCCGAAACAAAGACCGAAGAGCCAGCAGAGCAAGAAGAAGAAGAGCAATCTGAACCCGCTCCTGATGGAGAAAGTAAAGAATCATCCGATGATGAAAAAGAATCCAAGTCCGAGGACGATGATAGAGAAGAAAAAGACACTGGGGAAGATACTGGCTCTGAAGATGGTGATGGAAAGGATAAAGAAGTAGATGAGGGTGAAGATGCTGACAAAGCCGTTGAATCTGAGGAAGATGCTACTAGACCTGAGAAAAAAGAAAAAAAGCCAGAGCCAACTGAAAAAGAAAAAAAAGATAGTCGTAAAAAGAAGATTAAGGATTTAGTTGCAATAAAGATTGCGGGAATAAAAGAGAAAATTGATGATGCTGATACGATTGAAGATCAAATGAAAATGCAAGCGCAATTATTAGCTTTAATAGCTTTTGTACCTGATTTTGATTATGCAGAAATGAAAGTACCAGATATATATTTTTATCCACCAAAACCTACAGTTGATCATGAATTTGCACGATGGTTTGTTAATGATCCAACATTTGGTGCGATGGAAGATTTACAGTATCCGAGTCTGAGATAATGATATTTGGAATAGTATTGACTTTGCACATGGGTATGGACGGAAACTATAATCAGTTTCATCCGATAGTTAGCCAAAAGTTTAATCATGGAACCGTTGGTGTCTTTTTAAATAGTATGGATGATGTAAGTGTATTTGCTTCAAGACAACTTGAGTGGAAACAAATAGAACTGGAATATGGATTGGTAACAGGCTATGATGATGTAGCGCCTGTATTACCATTTGGCAGATTAAAATATAAAGATTACTTTATTACACCAGGCGTTGAAGATGGTGGTTTTAAAGGCTTTGTAATCGGAAAACAATTTAACTTTTAGGATAGAA
>Ga0307999_1000172_pt1 | contig 18235 bp, 14 predicted proteins | sample Neamet1_FD_203158 | JGI IMG/M metagenome (GOLD analysis project Ga0307999, IMG submission 203158) | Marine microbial communities from water near the shore, Antarctic Ocean - #1 | ecosystem: Environmental > Aquatic > Marine > Unclassified | place: Southern Ocean | collected 2014-06-04 | reverse complement strand
GGCGTCGTGATCCAACACGGCACCCAGCGTCGCTCCGATGCAAATATTGCCGGTCTCAGCGAAGCGATTCGCGCAGGCAAATTCGGTCGCCTCAAGATCTCTTACGGATACTGCTGCAAACCCCGCGGCGGCATCGGCGTCGATAAAATAGCCACTCCACCCGAAAACCTCGACTGGAATCTCTGGCGCGGTCCTGCCCAGATCGATGACTACCACGCCAATTACGCCCACTACGACTGGCACTGGTTCTGGAAAACCGGCAACGGCGACATGAACAACCAGGGCACCCACCAGCTCGACGTCGCAGCCTGGGCTCTCGATGAAGATCAAACCAACCCCACCCGCGTCATGTCCCTTGGAGGTCGTTTCCAGTGGGGCGACCAGGGCGAAACTCCCAACACCATGATGGGCATGGCCGAATATCCCAACGGACAGTGGGCTTTCTTCAACGTCCGCAACGTGAACTACAATGGCTACGAACGTCAGGTCGAAAACGAATACTACTTCGAAGACGGCGGCCGCATTATCCGCAATCAATACTATGCTCCCGGCTCCAAAAAAGGAGAACCCGTCAAGGTCCCCGCCGGCGACGTCACCCCCGGCGGCAACTGGGGCAGCTTCATCACGGCCTGCCGCGAAGGCAAACCCGAGATGGCCAACGGCAATGTCCTCGAAGCCCACTACGGCTGTGTCCTCGGCCACCTCATGAACAACTCTTACCGCCTCGGCGAAAAAGTGCCCTTCAATTCCAAGGCCGGGCGCTTCGGCGACAACGCCGTAGCCGCCGAACACTTCGGCCGCCTCCACAGCATCATGGCCGATGGCGTCGGCGTCCCGAAAGACGGCTCCAACTACAACGTTGGCCCTTGGCTCACCTTCGACCCCAAGACTGAAAAGCACATCGGCGACCACGCTAAAGCCGCCAATGCCCTCCTCAAAGATCCCAACCGAAAAGGCTTCGAAATCCCCGCCCCTGGGAAGGTCTAAAATCAACAACTGCTCCTTCGCTGAAGTGGAGCCATTCTTCCGCAGATTACGCAGATTATTTTCTCTTATCCTCCTCAATTTAATCTGCGGTAATCTGCGTAATCTGCGGATAGTATATCTCGATTTCCTAGAATCTCCACGTCCATCCCACCTTCGCAACCGCCTCTCTTCCCGCGCTTTCATAACGTCTCTCTGGACCAATCTTCGCCAAACTCTGATTCACCACGAAGTAGACATCACTCCCCGGCTTCACCGTCCATCTCACCCGCGCGTTGATGCCGATCTCCTCCGAGACATTGTCGTATTGCAAGTTACCCGTCAGGAGCAGATTTGTCGTCGGCGTCCACTGCACCGAACTATTCACAACGAGGGTATCAAAATCGCCCCCCGGTAGTTGATGCCAGGCATTGGACGCCGTAATCCGGGCTGCCCAAACTGGGTTCGGCTTCCAGAATAAACTCAAATCAACTCCCTGTCTCTGCCCTCCCAGGTATTCCCCGGCGCTGACATTGACTTCACCTCCCCACTCCCAGGACGACGGCGTCCTGACCTCACCGAATACCCGTGTGTCCCGATAGTCACCCACCGGAACGATCACGCTATCAAATATCTCGAAATCATCCAGGAAGCGCTCTCGCTCATGTGAAATTCCGACGTTGATTTTGCCTCCTCCTCGACGCTCGAAGGTGACATCGAATTCATACTCTTCCGAAAGAATCTCCCAGTCCAAATCCGCATCAAATCCCGCCGAAAAATCAACATCAATCTCACTCCACGAACTCCCTTTTGGCTCCAGCTCATACGATAAAAACGAGGTGACTTCATAAATCCCCGGTCGCCTCACAAACCCCATCGCCGGATCCAAATCCTCCCCCACCCGCTGAAGCCCCACCCGCATATAGAGCGGGTTGTTCGGATACACCGCCGTCAATCCCCAGCCGTAGTCTTCCACCCCCTCATTCTCCGTCTTCATCAACCAACCAATCAACTCCCCCGTCTTCGCCTCCGCTCCCCTAAAACTGCTATCCTTAAGATGAAAATCCAATCCATAGGTCCGCGCCGATCCATTCCCCCTCGGATCACCATCCGTCACAATTGCCCCCACCTGAGACTCCCCAAACAAGTCATACGTCACCCGCCCCGCAAACACCTCATCCGCCTCAAGCGTCCCCTTCCCATCCAAATTGACCCCCATTGCTCCGATATTCCACTTCCCCGCTTTCCCCGTCAACTTCCCTCCCATCTCGATCGGCACCCGCTCCCCGTCCGCCGACAAGCCAATCGTGCGCGAATGAAATGGCAAGGGACTCCGTCGAACCCCGCCAAAACGAAAATACCGCGCATCCTCCAGAAAGAAGGCCCGCTTTTCCGGAAAAAAAAGTGGGAAGCGCGTCGTATTCACCACCCGTGCGTCCACTTCCGCATTCGCAAAGTCCGTCTGCCACGTCCACGTCGCTGTTAAGGATGGCGTGATTCGATAGAACAAATCCATCGACGGCTCGATTTCAGTCGTCTCCCATCCGTCCGCCTCTTGTCGCCAACGTGCTACCGCCGTTGGTCGCACATCCAAGCCCAAACCCGTCTTCAAATCCCTCATTCCCGTGATGCGCCCCGCTCCCTCGAGGGAATAAAGCGATTTCTTTCGCGTCGCCGAAGCCCAACGCAATTTTTCCTCCTTCCGCCGAATCACCCGCTCGACATTGAACCCCCAACTCTCCTGGTCCGGCTCGAACGAGATACTCCGAAAAGGAATCTCCACCTCTGCAACCCAACCCTCCTTTGTCACCAAGGTCTTGGCATTCCAAATACAATCCCATTCCATTTCCGGACGATTTCCACTTCGCACAATCCCATCACCCAGCCCTCCACCTGCCGCGATCCCAAAAAAATAGCCCTCCGTGCCCCGCGCAAAGGGATCAATCACAATTCTCAAACGATCATCACCCGACCCGGTTGAATCCCTCCGCCGGTCCCGCGCCAACACCCCCGCGGGCGTCCGATCAAAACAGATCACCCCAAGATAAAGCGCCTCATCCGTCCTCATGATCCGCACCTCCGTCCGCTCTGTCGGCGTCTTCCCCTCCCGTGGCTCTACCTGACCAAAATCCGTGATCCTCGTTGCCCGTTCCCACTCAGCCTCATTCAAAACTCCATCAATTGCCGGTTTCTCCTCAACCCAATGAGGCGTCACCAAAAGTCGGGCATTCCCCACACAAACCATCGCCCAGAAGAACATCATGATGATCTTCCCGCTCTTCCGTCGCCTCGCTGCTTTGTTCGTCAATAAACTCATTCAACAACTCCCTCTCATGCGTCCTTCACCCGCAAAACAAACCAAATTGATGCCCCCCCAGCAATACCGGATTGGATCAACTTTCTCTTAAATCTTCCCACCAGGGTAGGTGCACCCGGCTTCGCCCTTGAGAACTTCGATGTCATAGGCTGCAAGCGCCAAGATCTTCAGTTTCAGCCCGGGTCCCCAATTTGAAGAGAAGCTCTCAAATACGCCAAGAGCCAACCGGTGTTGAGATTTGTTTTTTATGACGGCGGTTTGGGAACCAAAAAAAAATAATCTTTTTGAATCCAGAACCAGTAATCTGACGAAGACCTTTTTGTAAGCCCTGATGGGCCACAAAAAACCAAATTAAACCAAAGAAATAATACCATGAAAGCACTTGCTACCTCCCTCCTCTTCGGATTCTTCGCCCTCGTTTCACCTGCCTCGGCAGATCATCACAAAGAAGGCAAAAAAGCGAAGATGGACATCGTCGATACCGCCGTCGCCGCTGGTTCCTTCAAGACTCTTGCGGCTGCTCTCGGAGCTGCTGATCTTGTCGAGACCATGAAGGGCAAAGGTCCGTTCACCGTCTTCGCTCCCACCGACGCGGCATTCGCCAAGCTTCCCAAAGGGACTGTTGAGACTCTCCTCAAGCCTGAGAACAAGGCTAAGCTGATCGCAATCCTGACTTACCACGTCGTTTCCGGCAAGGTAATGGCTAAGACTGCCGTCACTCTTAAAAAGGCTACCGCCCTGAATAAGAAGGACATCGCACTTGCCGTGAAGGATGGTGCACTCACTTTGAACGGCTCTGCTAAAGTTATTAAAGCAGACATCAAATGCTCCAACGGTGTAATCCACGTGATCGATGCCGTAATCCTTCCTCCTTCCAAGTAATCAGTTTAGTAACTTCGCTATTCTGGATTCTAAAGGTAGAATCCAGAATAGACATTTTTCCATTCGCGTCATAGGTTAGCGTCTTTAGTGACAGACAGATCGCAAGAAGCCTTAGACAGCATGGTCCTCCTTAGGGTGGCTCAAGGTGACGAACGCGCCATGGAACAGTGCATCACCAAGTTCGGGCCTCTCGTTTGGTCCATTGCCAAGCGCCATGTGCAGGACCACTCAGCATTGGAAGACATTGTCCAAGAGGCATTTACTGACCTATGGAAGTCCGCCAAACGCTACAACCCCGCCATTGCGACCGAATCTACTTTCGTAGGACTCCTGGCCAGACGCCGAGCCATCGACTTCGCCCGCAAAGAAAGCCGTAGACCTCAACTTGAACCTCTACCCGATGCTAACTCCCTTCCTCATGCCTCTATTGAATCCTCGGCCACCCTACGTTGCGAAAGCGAGGACGTCCGCGCCGCACTCAAGGAGCTGCCCGAAGAGACTCAACAAATTTTCTCCCTCCACTTCGATGAAGGGATGACCCATCCCGAAATCGTTGAGAAAACCGGCCTTCCGCTAGGCACCGTGAAGACACGGCTAAGGCGCGGTTTGATTGACCTTAGAAATAAATTTCGCCGCCTCGATAGTGGCCAGTCCCCCTCCAACCCATGAAAAACCAAGATACCTCAGATCGATTCGAAGAGCTCGAAGCTGGCCGTATCCTCGGTGACCTTGTTCCCAGTGAGATTCAGGATTGGAAAATGCTATCCGCAAACCCTAGTAATCAGGCCGACCTTTCGCTTGAATTGGCCGCGGCGGCTCTAGACGCTGAGTTTCTCACAAGTGAGGACACCGTCCTCCCCGAAGAGTTACTCAAGAAGCTCCACAACGGGATATCAGAATTTGTCAAAGCTGAAAATGAGGACACCGTCCTCCCCGAAGAGTTACTCAAGAAGTTCCACAACGGGATATCAGAGTCAGAAAATGATGTCATTGTTCGGCCGACAAGGTGGCAAGGACTTCTTGCCTCGTCAAAAACCGCCTGGTCAATAGCCGCACTCTTCGCCGTTCTATTTGTCGCCAAGTCCTTTGTTGAAAAGACTCCCGCCGATCCAGGAGGCCTGATGGCTACAGCTCCTGAGAAAGCCTCTTCGAGCGAAGCTCGTAAAATCTTAATCTCAAAAGCGGGTGACTTGATTCAATCCGAGTTCGGCGGTACGGAAAATTACAATCAAATGTCCGGAACGGTAGTTTGGAGTGATGCGCTTCAGGAAGGTTACATGAGCCTCACAAATCTCCCTGCCAATGATCCCGGCGCTAAGCAATATCAGCTTTGGATCGTCGATCCTGGCCGCGATGAAAAGCCTGTAGACGGCGGCGTTTTTGATATCTCTACCAGTGACGGTACCGCGATCATTCCGATCCGCAATCCACTCATGGTGACCAATCCCAAAGCTTTTGTGATTACCCTGGAACAATCCGGAGGGGTCGTGGTTTCCAAGCAGGAGATTGTGGTTGCTCTCGCCAAGACTTCCTGAAGGTTGGACACTCGTTCTGGCCAGCCGTTTCTCAAGGAACGGTCACTCCTCGACCGCGCTCGCCAAAGGCACCCGCAGAGGCCACATCCTCCTACTCTTCATTGCCGGGTCAAAATCTGGTTGAAATGTAAGACTTTCTGAATCTATTTTTATGGTTCGAGCGAATACTCCATTGAAAGCCTCATTAACCAAGACTCATGAATCCATTCTTCATCAATAATTACCGCCTTCCAGGAATCCGAAGCTTCATCAAGCGGAACCCGATGTTTCGGCAAGTGAAGCCGAAAAAAGCGGATTCAACATCTGAAGTCATCGCCTTGGCAAACGAGGCATTTCAGAGCGGACGCTTGCGACCCGGAGATCGATTCCCAAGCCCGGACGAGATTTCAAAACTCACCGGGGCATCAGTTTTCGAAAGTCTCGACGCTGTCACGAGCCTCCTCAAGGAAGGATCGATTCGGCAACTCCCGTCAGGACAACTTTCGATTTCCCGGCAACTGGTTTGCTGAGCAAGCGATCCCCCATCGCTTTGATTTCTGATTCAATCTACCAATAAGCGTCCAAGTTGAATTCGCGGGCCAATAATTTGATGAAAAAATCTTCGGTGGCGAAGTCGATCCCCGGATTCACTTCGTCCTCAAAAGACGGTCGCCCTCTCCAAAATTTTCGAAATGTATGAGGATCATTTCCTCGCGGCAGCCCGCGCTCAAAGACAAAATTCCAAGGCTTCGTTGGTGGACTACTTGAGCCTTGCCGCCTCACCTAAAAAGGCTGCGGAGTTGAAGAAATCCCGCAATTTGCGCTCTCGGATATCTATCTCAACGAAGCTCTTCCGGATCACCTCACCGGTCCGATTTCCCGCATGTTCTGTCTCGCGGGCGCCCGAAGAATCGATGAATACGAATGTTTTTTCTCCTATCCTCTGCAACCAAGCCCTTCAACCTAATCGGCGCTCATCTGCGAAATCGGCGGATAGCCTCCCCTCTGGCAAAGAGAGAACTTATCAAATACCTTTGAGCACTCCGGACGAATCTCCGATCCGATCCACTTGCGCTCCGGATTCCCTCAACATCCGCATGTAGAGGTTGTTCAGGGGAGTCTTCTCCGGAAGTTCGAGGTGGCGTCCGGTCTGGAATTTGCCGCCCGCATTTCCTGCCACGATGATCGGAAGGTCATCATGACTGTGGCGATCGGCATCGGAAAGTCCGCTCCCCCAAACGATCATGGAATTGTGAAGGAGTGTGTTCCCATCGACATCTTCGATGGCCTTCATTTTTTCAAGGAAGTAGGAAAGTTGCCGGACGTAAAAGGCATCGATTTTTGCGATCTTATCCATCTTATCCTGCGCCCGGCGATGATGAGAAAGACCGTGATGTCCTTCATTGACCCCCAGACCGGAGAAGCTCCGGTTGCTGCCATCGTGGGCTAGGAGGAAGGAAGAAATCCGGGTCTGGTCCGTTTCGAAGGCCAGGAGCAGCATATCGAAAAGAAGACGGATATGATCCTGATATTCGCGCGGCACTCCCTCTTCCGGTGCGGCAACACCCGGCTCGGGAGGTGGGCCGAAACTCTCGGCCTTCTCGATGCGCCTCTCAATCTCGCGAACACCCGTGATGTATTCATCGAGTTTTTGTCGGTCGTTTCTCCCAAGCTGATTGTTCATCGCACGGGCATCGTCCATGACAATATCCAGAATCGAGCGCTTCTCCGCCCGACGCTTTGCAAGGCCATCCTTACGTTCATTGTTGGACCCACCTCCAAACAAGCGTTCAAAGACCAAACGAGGATTGGACTCGGGTGTCATCGGCTGGGTGGCGGAGCGCCATGACATGTTGTACTGATACGCGCACGAGTAACCGGAATCACAATTCCCGGACTTGCGGACGGCATCGCAGGACAACTCCAGTGAGGGCAAACGTGTCTCAGAGCCAAGATGGCTCGCTGCCATCTGGTCGGCTGAAATCCCCAAGCGGATATCCGAACCTGCAGTCTTTTTGGGACGCGCTCCTGTCAGGAAAGTTGCTCCGCTTCGTGCGTGGTCTCCCGCTCCATCTGAACCCGCCCAACCATTGGCCTGCTCCAAGCCTTTAATGATCTGCAGGTCACTCTTGAACGCATTCAACGATTTCATCGACTCGTTAAATTTGAAATCCGAGCCACTTCCTTCAGGACGCCACTTGTCCATGATCACCCCGTTGGGCACGTAGAGATAGGCCATTCGCAGGGGCGCTCCCGTAGCCGTCACTCCTCGTGCCGCAGCCGCCGCTTTCACTTCAGCTCCCAGGGAGCGAAAGGAAGGCAAGGCTACGCTGGCTCCGAATCCACGGAGAAAAGTACGGCGTCCAAGATTGATCGTTGGTTTGTTCATTGGTTTGGCTTGTTGGCAAATTTCTGGTTCCTAGAGTAAATGATCGATCGTTGCTAATCCAGCTCAGAAAGAGCTTCCGTCTCCGCGTCGTTTTTGGAAAGGGACACTTTCGGTGATCGCGTAGATGAGATCCTTCATCCCCCCGCCTTCTTTCACCAGTTGTGCCATAATGGCATCGACCGTGGGAGCATCGTAATATTCCACGCCACGACCGATCGCGTAGGTCAACATCTTCTCGGTCAGGCAGCGGTAAAAATCCTGTTTTCGAGAGGTTGCCAGGATCGTCTTGAGCTCCATGACATTCGTGAATTTCTCTCCGGTGACTAATTTTCCCGCACTATCGATTGCCACCCCATCCTCTTCATCGCGCCACTGACCGAGGGCATTGAAGTTTTCCAGGGCCAAACCAATGGGATCCATGCGCTCATGGCATGAGGCGCACAGGGCCTTCTTCCGATGCACCTCCATGAGCTCCCGCATCGTGGCACCCTTCTTCAACTTCTCCTCGGTCTCCTCCAGCTCCGGCACATTGGGCGGGGCCGGGGGGGCTGGTGTGCCCAGAATATTATCGAGAACAAAGAGGCCGCGCTTCACCGGAGAAGTGCGCGTCGACTGGGAAGTCACGATGAGGAATGTTCCCTGACCCAGCAATCCGCCGCGTCCCCGCACGCTCTCATCAAACTCCACTTTTCGGAATTCGTTCCCTCTCACTCCCGAGACCCCGTAGAACTTGGCAAGGCTCTCATTGAGGAAGGAATAGTTGGCATTGAGGAGTTCCAGGATTGGGCGATTTTGCAAAAGGATATGCTGAAAAAACTCCTCCGTTTCAATTTTCATATCCCGGCGAGTTCCAAGGTTGAAAACTCGTTGAGCCTTTCGTCGATCCCTCTCCCTGAGAATGCGGCGCACATCAATACTCAGCCCTGGCAGGTCGCGCGCCTGGAGCCACTGACCCACAAAGTTTTCGACCATCCGATCCGCCTTTTCATCACCCAGCATCCGATCAACTTGGCCCCGCAAGTTCTCTCGAAGCGTTCCTTTCGCCGCCAGATCCAGCAATCCTTCGTCGGGGGCCGAACTCCAAAGGAAGTAGGAAAGCCGCGAGGCCAGGGCATACTGGTCTATCGGGACAACCTTCCCCGGATTATCGGGCTCGGCCTGGACCTCACTTCGGAAAATGAAACTTGGTGAGGTTAGCGTCGCGGTGACCGCGAGCCGAACGCCGTCGGCGAACTTCGCTCCTTCTTGTTGGGATTTCGCAAGGGCCAATGCCGTGAGCTGGTCGACCATTCTTTTCCGGGGAGGACGCCGAAAGGCCCGTAGTCCGAAGTTCTCCACGATCTCCCGCATGTAGACTGCTTGCTCATCCTTCCCGGCAGGAGGCAGGCCATTGACGAAAATCCTTTGATAACTCTCCGGATAGAGGTCCCAGCTGTCTTCCACCCCGAGACGATTCAGTCGGAATTTGCTGACCCGCACACCGGCTGTTCCATCTCCTTCTCCCTTTTCACCCGGAACGATGGAAAACTCAAACTGGTGCTCTCCTTCCGTGAGTTCGAGATTCACGACAAACCGATCACGATTCGGTTTATCGGAATCGATCTCGATTTCACGAAGTTGTTTTCCGTCGACAAAGATCCGCCACTTCGCAGTCTGTCCCTTCGGCCGCCCCTTCTCGCTTTCGAGAGAATAGGAGATCTCAAGAGCATACTGTCCCCCGGCATCCAGACGGCGTTTGGCCCCAACCGTTTGTGCAATATCAGCTTCCATGAAGCGAGCGGTCTGGCTGCCGCCACGGTCTTTAAAGTTGCCGGCATCAATCTCGATAGGCTTCGGTTCACCGGCATCCAAAGGCAGTGCCATCACGGCAATCTCTCCTGCCGCGTTGAGATACTTCTCCATCAGAAGCGGTGAGATCGTGAGCACATCCCCGATGGTATCAAAGCCGAAGCCGGTATCATCCGGAGGGAAATTGTCATTCGCGTTGAAGCGCACCCCGACAACATCCCCGATGGTGTTTTGATACTCCTCACGATTCATCCGCCGGATCGTGACCCGTCCGGGATCTGGATTTTCGGGATCCAAGCCGAAGATTCGCTTTTCGATCCATGAAACCAATTCCTTCCTCTCGTCGGAAGTCGGTTGAAACTTCTTTTTAGGCGGGGGCATCATCTCCGTCCGGAGATTCTCCCAAATTCGCAACCAGACTTTTCGATCCTCAAGGAGAGCAGAGCTGTTCGCGAACTCATCCAGCCTAAGATCTCCCTTCTTCTCGCCATCCCCGTGGCAGTCGTAGCAATAGTCCTGCAGAAGCGGTTCGATCTTATCGTGAAATTCGCTTTCGACAATTTCCGCCGGGTTTGGGGCAGCCAAGGAAACTCCATCCGTCAAGAAGACCGCGGAGACGATATGCAGAAGCGTTGATAAAGGCCTCATCTGGAGTCGAAGATTGATGATTAACTAACGGCGACGACGAGCTCCATTTTTCACTTGAACCTGAACTTCTTCCGAAAGATCGCTCGCACCCAGCCACACCAGCGCGGCATCACGGTCCTGGCGCATCCATTCCCGCGCCGTCTGCTGCAGGGTTTGCAGGGAAAATCCGGACTGCCAATGGAACTGGCCCTCTCGATTGCCGTCATAGGATTCTCCCGCACCACGTTGCGCGCGGTCACTTCAATTGAATTCGTTCGGCAGCACGGTAGTGCCTCATGACTTCACCGGCGCTTAAGGCCCGATCGTAGATCGCGATCTCATCCAAGGCTCCGGACCACTGACGAGCATCATGGTCGTGTTCGAGAGGATGCATCCGCCCGAGGAGCAAATCGTAATTCTGATCGTCCAGCGGTTGGTTGGAGTGCGATTGCCCGGCGAGTTCCCCATCGATGAAGATCTGCAGCGCTCCGTCTAATCTTACCGCTGTCATGTGGTGCCATCCATGAATTAGGTAGGATTTATTCGAGTATGAATTGACGTCGCCGCGAGGGTGGCCGGAACCCTGCGAAGCGCATTGGTGGATCAAGGGGAGAGTTTCGTGTTTGAGACCGTCTTTTCCGATCCGGTGGGCGACAAGCTGGCGTTCTTGAAAGACGCGGCGACTCGGGGATACACGGTAGTCTTGTGCTTCATTGGCATTTCCGGTCCGGAGGTCTCTGCGCAACGCGTGGCGATGCGCGTCTCCCAAGGTGGTCACGACGTGCCAGCGGACAAACTCATCACCCGCTACCCACGGACCTTGGCGAACCTCCAGACGGCCATCCGCGAACTCCCCAGTGTCTGGGTCTTCGACAACGACGACCTGCGGGACCCCTATCGCAAGATCGCGGTATTTGAAAACGGCCACCGGATCTTTCTCGAAAATTCCTTACCCAAGTGGCTGCGACCCATTCTCAAGGAGAGTCCGGGAACATGAGCGCCAGTGGCTGCCAGGAGTTTTCTTCTTTCGGGGTATCCCTTAGGACACTGTTTAAGAAATCGGAAGGGAGAGAACGCGGGGTGGTCGCGGAGAAAATCGCAGAGGTGAAATGAGAGTTTGCGGGGGAGACGTGCGGGCCTCAGCGCTTTGTTTAGACCAAAATCTCGTTTACCACCCGCGCTTTCTCCACACCCGTCAGCCGGAAATCCAATCCTTGGAACCGGTAGGTGAAGGTCTCGTGATTGATCCCGAGTTGGTTCATCACCGTCGCGTGCAAGTCTCGCACGTGGACTGGATTCTCGGCGACGTTGTAACTAAAATCGTCGGTCGCGCCGTAGCTGAAGCCCGGTTTGATCCCGGCCCCTGCCATCCAGATGGTGAAGCAGCGCGGGTGGTGATCACGACCACCTTCCGGGCTATCCCACTTGCCCTGACCGGCGACACCGCGACCGAATTCGCCTCCCCAAATGACGAGTGTATCGTCCAACATGCCGCGTTGTTTCAAGTCTTTGATCAGCGCCGCACTCGGCTGATCGGTATCGCGACAGCGCGCGGTGCACCAGCTTTTCAGGCGGCTGTGGTGATCCCAGTCCGGGTGGAACAGTTGGATGAAGCGCACCCCGCGCTCGGCGAGGCGACGCGCGAGAATGCAATTGGCGGCATAGCTTCCAGGACGGCGTGAATCGGGCCCGTAAAGATCGAACACGGACTCCGGCTCGTCACTGATGTCAGTCAGCTCCGGCACGCTCGCCTGCATACGGAATGCCATCTCGTACTGCTGGATGCGCGTCTCAATTTCCGGATCACCAGTCTGTTCGAAGCGCAGCTGGTTGAGTTCGCCGAGCCTGTCGAGCATCTCGCGACGCAGGTGGCGCGGCAGGCCGTCGGGATCTCTCAGATACAGGACCGGCTCCTTGCCGCTGCGCAGTTTCACGCCTTGGTAGACTGACGGCAGGAAGCCGCTGCCCCAGTAGTGATCGTAGAGCGGCTGGTCGCTGCCGCGCTTCATCTTGGAAAGAAGCACCAGGTAGTCCGGCATGTCACGGTTCTCGCTACCGAGCCCGTAGCTTACCCAGCTGCCCATGCTCGGGCGTCCGGTGAGGTGGTGGCCGGTGAGAAATTTCGTCATCGCCGGCGCGTGGTTGATCTGGTCGGTCACCATCGATTTCACGAAGCACAGCTCGTCGGCGACCGAGGCGGTGTGCGGCAGCCACTCGCCAATGGTCGCACCGGACTTTCCGTAGCGCGCGAACTCGGTGTGCGAGGGCATGATCAGCTGCGGTTTCCCTTTGGTCATGCCACTGAGGCGCTGTCCACCACGTACCGAGTCAGGCAACTTCTGACCGGCGAGTTTCGCCAGCCCGGGCTTGTGGTCGAAGAGCTCGATCTGCGACGGCCCGCCAGACTGTGTGAGGAAGATCACCCGCTTGGCCTTGGGCGCGATATCGATAGGCACCTTGGCAAGCAAGGAATCAAGCGCCATCGCCCCGAGCGAAAGCCCGGAGCACTGGCCGAGGAAGTAGCGGCGGTTGGTGGAATTCATGATTGGGAAATACGGTTGGGGAGGATCTGGCTCTGCTTACTCATGCGTCAGTGCCTCGTCGAGGTTCAGGATCAGGTTCGCCACCAGGGTCATCGCCGCCTTCTCTGCGTTGCCTCCGGCGGAAAAATCTTCTGTGGCCTGCGCGTCTGTTTTGTAGAACGCGAGCGCCTTCTGCCGCTGCAGCTCGCACACCTGCAGCTCGCGCTCCGACGGTTCACGGCTCAGCACTCGGCGGTAGATCTCTTTCACATCGAAGGCTGCGAGTCGCCGCGCTGCCTCCAGCGAAGTCTTGTCATTGAGCAAGGTGAGGGCGTGCAGTGGCGTGTTGGTCCGCCGCGGCGTCACCTCGCAAGTACGGCGCATGGCGTTGTCGAACAAGAATGTCGGCGCGCTGCTCCTGCGCCAGAAAGCATACAGAGTCCGACGGTAGGCGGCCGGCCCGAGCGATGGCCGGTAGGTGAAACGCCCCATGAACTGATCGCTCCAGATCCCCGGCGGCTGGTACGGGAATACCGGCGGACCGCCCTTCGCCCGGTTCAGCAGGCCACTGCTTGCCAGGAGCGAGTCGCGCAACATCCACGCCGGGAGGCGGTATCGGGCACCGCGCGCGAGCAGGCGGTTCTGCGGATCTCTGTCCAACAACTCCTTGGATACATTCCCACTTTGACGGTAGGTGTCGCTGGTGACGATCAGCTTGATCAGATGCTTCACATCCCAGCCGCTCTCGACGAAATCGACCGCGAGCCAATCCAGCAGCTGAGGGTGCGTCGGCATCTCGCCCTGAAGTCCGAAATCGTTCGGAGTCCGCACCAGACCCGCGCCGAAGAACAACTGCCAGATCTGATTGGTGATGACGCGCGCGGTCAGCGGGTTCTTCTCCGATACAATCCATCTGGCCAGCGCGAGACGATCGCTCACTGATCTATCCTCAAACACCACGGGCAAAACCGCGGGCTTCACTTCGTCGCCATGTGCGTCCCACACACCGCGCACCAGAACGTGCGATTTACGCGGCTCCTTGCGCTCACCGAGAACCATGACTTTCACCTTGCCGTTCGCCTTGTTGATCTCGTTGAACTGCCGCTTCACCTCCGCCTGACGCTTCGCAGCAGCGCGGTATTCGGCGTCGTCCTCGAGGAACTGGCTAAGCAACTTGTTGCGCAGGTCGCCCTCAGGTTTCGCACCGGCTGCAAGTTGCTCCATCGGCATCTTGCCGAGCGACCGAACAGCGGCACCGCGCTGGTCGGTGAGTGCCAGGCGGAACCTCCCAATCAGCGCACGCTCTTCCAGCGAGCGGTGCATCAACACGATATCGAGAGTCTCGTCCCCACCTAAGATCAGCGGCTCGGACAACTCGAACACCGCCCGGTGCGGTTTGTCCGCCGGCTGTGAACGCGTCGTCCATCCGGTGCGCGGGTCGTCGTCGAGCGTGCCGCTGACGTTGGAGTACTTGCTGTCGCGCCCCTTGCCGTTGACATCCGCGACCGCCTTCGCCAGTTCCAGATCTCGCACCTGCGTCGAACCCTTCCGGCGCACATGCAATTTTACATTTGTTAGGATAAATTCACCGTCATCGGCAAACGACAACTTGCCGTCCTTGTGGGAGATGTGCGGGAACACTTCGAGGCGCACTCCAGTGATGCGATCAAGCCCGGTCTCGCTTACCGAAACACTGAAATCGTCCTGCACCGGAACGCCCTTTTCGACCTGCACGGTGCCGTCAGCGACAGCCCGCAGCCGCGAACCTTCCTTCGAGGCAACTTTCACAGGATGAACAATTTCCCATGGTTCGAATCCGTCTTTCACGGTCGCTTGTTGCGCCAAAAGCCAGCGCTCGAAAGCAGGAAAACGCGACTCGCGTAGCGCGCCGAACGACGAGCTCGATTGGTCAAGGAATTTCTTCGCCTCGGCGACAGCCCGCGCCGCGTACGGCGACTTGTAGTCCATGTAGGGCTTTGCCCCTCCACCCGCCCTGCCATCCTCATCGATGCTGTCAAAGAACGCGGTCAGGCTGTAGTAATCGACCTGCGAGATCGGGTCGAATTTATGATCATGACACTGCGTACAACCGAGAGTTAATCCAAGAAACAGTGTGCCGGTCGTATTGGTGCGGTCGAGCACGTAGTCGATGCGCGATTCGGCCGGATCGCGACCGCCCTCTCCATTCGTCATGTGGTTGCGGTGGAAACAAGTGGCGAGTATTTGCTCCGGCTTCGCGTCCGGGAGCAGGTCGCCGGCGAACTGCTCGGTGGTGAACTGGTCGAAGGGCATGTTCGCGTTGAACGCATCGATCACCCAGTCGCGCCATGGCCAGTTGTTGCGAGTCGCGTCCGCCTGGAAGCCATCAGTATCGCTGTAGCGCGCGCCATCGAGCCACCACATCGCCATGCGTTCGCCGAAGTGCGGCGAGGCGAGCAGCTCGTCGATCAGTTCATCGAAGCCTGTCTCGATTTGATCCATGGTCGGTGGCAATCCGATCAGGTCGAACGCAAGTCGGCGCCTCAGGGTGTGATCCGGAGCCAGCGGTGACCTTTTGAGGCCCTCCAATTTCAGTCGCTGTGAGACAAAGTGATCGATCGGGTGCGCGTCCGGTCCTTTGATGATCTCTCCTTTTACTGGTGGCACGAACGACCAGTGTTCTCCCCACTCGACACCTTCACGGATCCATTGCTCCAGGACCGCAATCGCCTCCGGTTTGAGTGGCTTTTTGTGGGAATCCTCCGGTGGCATGAGTTCGTCGGGATCGTCTGATTTCACCCGCTTGATCAGCTCGCTCTCCTCCGGCTTGCCTGGAACGATCACTGCGGCGATAGCGCCTTCGCGCGTATCGAGGCGCAATTTCGCCTTGCGTGCAGCGGCATCGAATCCGTGGCAGGCGAAACAGTTGTCAGAAAGGATCGGGCGCACGTCCCGATTGAAGTCGACGGGTTCCTCAGCAAGGGCAGTGGACCATGCTGCGAGAAGAATAATGGAGAATTGTGTAGGGAGGAGGAACCTCATGATGATGTTTGAAACTACGGAATTACTGGCGCAGTCTTCCATGTTGAGACAGGAAATGCTTGGGCGGTCTCAAATTTGCATCTGCAATTAAGAAATCGATGACGGGATTTGGGTCGGGTTCTTGGATCAGGGCTTCCGGGAGCCTCAACTCTCAGGGACCAGTCCGTTTCAAGCTGAAACTTAGCCCTATTGTCCTGCTCTGTCTATCCCCCGAACGGGGGATATTTTCTCGGCACCGGGACAAGTGCCGCCAAACATCGATTAGGGCTGCCTGAGGAGGTGCTTGTCGGCGAATCCCAGATACTGCTCCCAGTCGTATGCCGTGACGTCGTGTTTCCCGCTGCGAAGGTGATACCCGATGCGTCCAGCGACGGGTTGATCCGGCTCCGGCATCTCCCCGGCGGGCAGCCCCTTCAATCCATACAATTCGTAGACCGGCGTAGCCGCTTGTGCCGCGAGGAGCTCGCCCCTGGGATCGGCCCAGCGATCTTCGGTCGCACTTGCCACGTAGAGCGGGCGCGGGGCAATGGCAGTCGGCCGAGGCCTTCTTTGATCGCACCCGATTTGGGCCGATGATCGACGGCTACTCGCGGGTCACCTATACGAGCATCGAAAGCAGGCCGCTGAACCGTTGGTTCTTGCGGTATCGCGTGGGGCTCCGCGAGTAGAAAGGAATTCGGGCAGCGGTTCCTCCGTGAAACTGAGATTGATCCTCGTCGAACCAAGGCATCACCGTCGCCGCAGAGGCACCGCTAAAGGCCCTCGTTCATCTCTGATCGTATGTGGCTGTGAGTGTCGGCGGGCATTGGCAAATAGGATTTAAGACAGCTTGAAAGAATCCGCAAGTTCCCGAGCGTTTCCATAAAATGCTTAAAACCCTCACGGTAGCTTCCATCGCCTTCGCCTCCGCAGTTTTCGCGCAGGACGTTTCACCCAAACTCTCACTTCCAGAAATGCCCGAGCCGCAACACGGAGCGGACTCCAAGGAAAAAGCAGGTATCCCGAAAGGCGAAATCATCAAATTAAAGTTCTCCGATTCCAAGGTCTTTCCCGGCACGAAACGCAATCTCCACCTCTACCTCCCTGCGAACCACGACCCGAAAAAGGAAGCGGCAGTGATGGTCTTCCAGGACGGTCATACCTACGTGAATCCCAAGGGTGATTTCCGCATCCCGACGGTTTTCGACAACCTCATCGCCTCGAAAGAAATTCCCCCTGTGATCGGAATCTTCATCGATCCGGGGCACAAGGGAAATTCCGTGCCCCCCGCTCCCTGGAAAAACAACAACCGCAGCTTCGAATACGACACCCTTTCCGCCGACTACGCCACTTTTCTCATCGATGAGATCCTGCCCTTCGTCGGCAAGGACTACAAACTCACCACCGACCCCGAAATGCGCGCGATCTGTGGCACCAGCTCCGGCGGGATCTGCGCGTGGACGGTCGCATGGGAAAGGCCGGACCAGTTCCGGAAAGTCGTTTCATCCATCGGCTCATTTACGAACATCCGGGGCGGCGACGCCTACCCGGGCATGATCCGCAAGACCGAGAAAAAGCCGATCCGGGGATTTTTCGAGGAGGGGATCGACGATCTCGACAACAGCCACGGCAACTGGCCGCTTGGTAACATGGCGATGGAGGCCGCTCTGAAATTCAAAGGCTACGATTACAAATACGTATGGGGCCACCACGGCCACAGCGGCAAAAAAATGGGTACGCTTTTCCCGGATGCCTTGAGGTGGCTATGGCGGAAATAATACCAAGTAGCAGAACAAAAAAGAGGCTGTCGCTTCGGCTGTTCAAGTCCCTCGATACGCCGTTAGATCTGGCTCACCGAGCGGAGGATTTCCGAAGTGATCGACCAAACCAATCTTCACGACCCAAAATCAGCGCTGAATTGAACGACTCCACTTCGCAAATCGTCAAAATAATGTAACCAGCATGGTAAGTCCGGAGTCATAACAAGTATCGATCCTCAGACGAGGCAACCAACACACGCACTGGCCTCTCAACTTGACCGCGAGCTTTCCAGCGCGCTTTCGATCAAACTCGATTCCGAAACGACCATTTGCGATAATCTCCACACCATGGATCAGGCGGGTATTTGGAAAGGCTACTTTCTTGATCTCCAAGCCACCCAACACTAACGCAAGCGGGGCGGCGGATCCCTAATTTTACTCAATTAAAACCCTCCCCCCCAACCCACATGAAC
>Ga0307999_1000150_pt1 | contig 19100 bp, 26 predicted proteins | sample Neamet1_FD_203158 | JGI IMG/M metagenome (GOLD analysis project Ga0307999, IMG submission 203158) | Marine microbial communities from water near the shore, Antarctic Ocean - #1 | ecosystem: Environmental > Aquatic > Marine > Unclassified | place: Southern Ocean | collected 2014-06-04 | reverse complement strand
AACCTGGCATCCAGGTCTTTATTCATTTTGGATTTAATAAACGAATTTTTAACTTCTGCCATTTAATTTAGTATTTTATCCATTTAGATTTACCTCTCATTATTTGAACAAATTCATTAGATTTAATGTTTGATAATCTTATTTTTGCATTTCTTAATTTAGCACTTTTTTCTTTTTTTAATCTTTGTATTATATACTCAGGTTGATTTATTCTGCTAGCCAATATAGCATGCATAACATATGAGTACACGGCTTCTTCTGCTAATTTAGGTATCTGCATCTCTTCATCATAACTAAGACCATCAGATACATATTCTAATATTATTAATTTATCTTTTAAATCACTAGAAAAAGACATTTTTCCTTCTCTATCATTTATAGTAAACCAACCATTTACTTGAGCAAGCTCAGGTTGCATACCAAACCGTTGACCATAACCCATAAGATTACTTCCATACATAGCCCAAAGACCATCAGCTATTAATCTACCTGTTATTTCATCTCTTATAGCTTGAACTGTTGCTGGGTTTTGAGATATCCACCGCTCTTCAGTTAAAGAAGTACCGGTTATATCTGCACCGTTATTATCTTGTGTTGGTATTCCTTCTGAGTCTTGTATAGGTTTTGAATAAGGATTTGAGGTAAGTGTAGTTGGGTATATTATATGTTTAACACCTACATCATCTATCCAAGAAACGTTAACATAGTTAACATAATCTTGTGGTAAAGGAACACTAAGGTTATGAGGTATAGTTAATTCTTGAGAATGAATACTTCTTAAAGTATCATAACTAAATTCTTGTAATGCTCTTTTAGTATGAAATATAACATCTGTTTTTTTAACACTTGATATTAATTTACCAGCACCAACATATGCTACCATAAAATTATTAACAACTTCTTGTACTTGAATATATTGATAACTACCATAATTATCTTGTACAACTTTACCTAAAGCATCTTTATTACCAAAATTACCTCCATTTTCAGTTAATAATTGTATAACTATATAAGTACCAGTAGCTTGTGCAGGTAAAATAAATACGTTATTTATAACGCTAGTTATTATAGTATATTCTGTAAAAGTTCCATTGCCACCAGTTGTACTTCTGTATAGTCTAAAGTTGTTATTATTATATGACTTAGCTGTAGGATCTCCACTTCCAAAAGTTATATCTGTATTAAAATTTGCCGTAAATGTTGTTTGATTGTTTGTAGCAATAAATACCTGTGTACCTGCGTAATACTGGGCACTTGTTTCTGTTATTAATCCCCCATTAGGTGTTGCCATAATTTATTAACTTTTTTGATTTATTTCTTCTGTCTCTACTTGTTGAGCTGCAGCTTGAACTATATTTGGATCTCTTATAACAATACCTGCATATATTAATATTTTTAATATTAATTCTGTTTGCTCACAACTATGTAGATCAAATTGAGTAGATCCTGTTGTTGTTGTACTAGGATTATAAACAGCTTCGTTATAAGTATATTGGCCTAAGGTACCTACACTAAATCCCCACCTAGGATCTATAGGTCTTCTTATATAATCTACTTGTATATCTCCAGCACTAACTATGCTAATTGGTTTAACATAAAGATAATTATTTTCATATAAATATACTGGATAAGTAGTTGTTGGTTTAGTTAATAAAGATTTATTTATATGATAAAAATCACTTCTATCAACTCTTTGAAGCTCTGTTGTGTTTTTGTAAACTACACTACCTATTCTATATACTGTTGAGTCTGTATTTGCGTAAGAATCTGTTGTAGGTAATGTCCAATAATTAAGATTACCATTGGTTGTATATATTGCATTACCAAAAGTTTTGAATATAGAAATTCTATCATCAATGCTAACAACTCTATCGGCATAATCTGTATTCGTTTGAGGTATTCTTATTTGTTGATTTAAATCTTCAAAGTATTTTTCAAAAATCTCTAATTGCACTTGTGTACCAATACTATTAAACTCAGTTGGTGTCATATACCCCCTTTGTTCCTTGTTTAATATAAGTAAAACAGTTTGATATACAGTATTTACATTTATAGCCATTTTTTATTTTTATTATAATAAAGGAGGCGCGAAGCCTCCCTTATTAGTATTACATGTTAAGAAAGTTTTTTCTCTATAGATTTAAATATTTCTAAACCTTCATCTGTTTTAAAGAACTGCGCCATAGCAGAATATGGATGTTCGTCAAAAGGTACAGTCATTAGTTTTTTACCGTTAGACGTCCATTTAAATGTTCTTTGATCATCTGCTAAAGTTATTATTTTAGCTTCAATTGCTTTTATAGCAAAGTTTCTTAATTGAACATTATCATCTTTAGCTAAACTTAAGAAGTTTCTTGGTTCTTGTTTAGCAAACACAAGTAAATCTCTTTTGATCTCTTTAGAACTCATCTCTGATACCTTAGATCCCATTTCTACTCTAAGAATTGCTTCAGCTTGATCTATATCAATTGCTCTAGCTGCGTTTAAAGCGTCTATTTCTATTTCTAATTCAAATAAATCATCTTTAGCGTCTTCAACAACATTTAATTCTGTGTATTTTATGTTTTTTAAAGGATGATATAAAGATAATATTTTTTGTAATGGTTGATTTTTTTTAGAAACATTTAAAGTTCCATCTCTAAAAACAATATGACCTAATGTGGCTTCACCTTTTTGCTCATCTTTAAAAGGAGAGTTTTGATTAGTTGCATATCTAATTTCTCTTTGTTCATTAGTTTTTTCATCAAACCACAATAAGGCATGACGAGTAGTATGTCTTCCTGGTATTTTGTAAGTTAAAGGATCATTATTCCCTTTAACATAATATGTTCTATCTTTTATTTCCCAACCATCTTGTTGGGTTATTGTTTTTGTTTTCATGATATAATATAATTAAATAATTAAAAAAATAAAGTAAGAGTGCCCGAAGGCACCCTTATCTTTACACTAATATTAAACTCCTTGGAATAAAACAAAGTTGTTAGCAGCTTGTACAACCAAACATCTTTCAGATAGGAAGTTAACTTCCATAGCATCAAGGTTTGAAGATACAGCACCACCAGCAGAACCAGTTAACCAAGACTTCATACGTCTGTCTTCTGTTTGAGAAGCTCTATATCTAACGTGTAAGAATGGTCGTCTGATGTTTGTTCCTAGAATTTGGTCATAAACTGATGAAGTTCCAGCCGGAACTAAAACACCTTCTATTGAAGATACACCTACTTGAGCACCACGTGTAGATGCGTCATTTAAGTATTTCCAATCAGTTTTATAAAAATCATAAGAACCTCTACGGAAACCACTAAATCCTAGATTTAATGCCATTTCTTCAGAGTTTTCAAATAATCCATAAGCAGTACCTCCCTGTGCTCCGTAAGAAACATTTGAAAGCATGTTGTCAAATTCTAATGAAGTAGATCTATTTAAGAAAAGCATATTTTCTTCAATAGCTCCTTGAGTATCTAGATTCTTAAGGATTTCATCAAAATCATCTAAACCAGCAGCGCCAGCAAATCCTATTTCAACATTACCTCTTTGTTGGATAGCAGCAAACATACCTTGTGTACCTTTGAAACCAGCTGCATTTGCAGATCCAGCACCAAGAGCAGGGGCTAATTCACCTTCAACACATACCATTTCTAAGTAATCTTCAAAACGTAATCTTGTTTCAGATTCAGCTTTTAAGTACCATAAATAACCTGTTGTTCCATCTTCTGTAGCAACTTCAACCCAACCAATTTGAGCCATATCTGATCCGTTTATTGTGTAAACGTTTCTGATAATAACTGGTGAGTTAGCAAATTGAGTAAAAGAAGGTGTAACTGTTATTTGTGGTTGTAAAGCAGTGGCATTAGCTAAAGCTCCAGCACCTGCATTAGAAGTAGCAGCACCTTTAACAAATTCTGAACCGTAAACAAATATTTTTACTGTAGCACCTAAACCACCTGTTGTTTGAGCAGTATAAGGAGCGACTGTTAAAATACAGTTACCACCAGCACCCGCAACACCATTAGTAGCTGTTACAATAGCTTTTATCTCATTACCAGCATTATCCATTGCAACTACTGTTTGACCAGGTCCTATAACACATTGCTGTGGAAGTGGAGCTGCACCTACAGCGATAGTAAAAGTAGATACACCAGCATTAACCGCGTTACCTACATTAGTGTAAGCTATGTGTAATCTGTTTTGTTCTGACCAAATTACTTGATCTGAAGTCATTGGCATTTCTGCCCCTACCATACGTAAGAATCCTGATAACGTTCTGTTTCCATAACGCTCAACTTCTTGTTCGTATACTTCTGGTAAGTATTGTTGTATAAAGTCATTTGCACCCCCATTAAATGCGAGGTATGCATTTGGTAAGAGTTGCTGCGTAGGTGCAGGAACTATCGAACCAAACTGTGGTATTAAAGCCATAATTTATTGTTTTTTAATTAAATGTTTTTTTCTTTATTTTTAATGATGTAGAATCTTGGCCACTAATTGCTTTTACTTTAAATCCGTTAACAAAAACTTCACCTGATGCTGTTTTTCTAGCTTCAGTACTTATGTTTTTGGATTTTGCTATAGTATCTTTAATCGCATCGGTTTTACCTTGTTCATAAAAATGCTGAGCAATAGTATCAGCGTTCCTAGCCGCATACATAGCTTTATGATAGCCTTTAGTATCTATAACATCACCTTTTTTATTTAAGAACGTCTTAACTATTTTAGTAATATCTGACTGTTGTTCGGCTACTTGTGCAGGATCTTTTACTCCATACCTAAATTTTTTATCTCCTAATTTAAAATCAAAACCTTTGAAATCATCATTTAATAGATCTTTGGTACTTTGTTTAAAGTTCTCATGCTTTGCTGCATTTGCTTTTTCATCTTCGTTGTATCGGTTGAAAAAGTCAGTAGCTTTTTTTTGCTCTTGGGTTACGCCTGGCCTCAACTTGATTTCATCGTAATATTTACCCTTAAGATCTTCTAAAAAACCTTTGGCTTTTGCAACTTCTTCTTTATAAGCAAGTTTTTTCTTTCGTACTTCTCTTGCTTCTTCTAATTCCTCATCAAATGAAAAAGAATCTTCAATAATAAAGTTTCTTTCATCATGGTCTAGGTGAGGTCTAGCTTTTTTGTAATATTCATGTAATAATGTTTTATCATTAACATTGCTGTAGTCAGCATTTAAACGGGTGTAATCTTCAATAGTTCCACCTGTTTCTTCCATGAAATCGATTAATTTTTCTATATTGTCAGGTAGTTTTTGTGTTTCAACTTCCTTTGATATTTCTTTTTGTTCTGATGCGGTTGTGGTAGTTTCATCGCTTCCTGCCACTCTATTCTTGTCAATATTATCTTCTTCATCATCTATTAATTGTAAAGGAGATTCTACTTCTTGCTTTTCAGCAACATTTTCATCGGACTCGATCCGTACTTTGTGGTCCACTTCCGCGCTAACTTCGGTAGGTTTGACCACATCCACTTTCTTTGTTTCTCCGACTTGAATGGCATCTTCTTTTTGTTTTATAAGTTGTTCATTTTTATTAACAGCACTTAAGTCTAGTTTTGTTATTTTAGGTTCTGATAAATCACCTAAGTTTTTCATTTTTTTTGCAGACTTTACTTTAAACGTACCTTCTTGTTGTTCTGTAGTGTTTTCTTTTATTTTCACTTCAGGCTCTTTTACTTCTATTTTTTTTGTTGACATAATATGATAATATAAAATTAATAATAAACTATTAAGAACTAAATTGCTCTAAACCAGATTCATTAAGTGGTCCACTGCCAGATTCAAAATCAGTAGGTAGTAAATCACTTTGTCTTTGCTCAATCATTTTACTTTGTTGAGTAGCTTGAATTTGTGTTCTTTTATCTTTTCGATCTTCTATTTCAGCTTCTCTACCTGTTTGACGTTGAGCTTCCATTTTAGCAAGTTGTAAATTGTATTGAAATTCTTCAGCTAATATTTGTTTTTTAATTTCAGCTTCTTGCTCCATCCTTTGTATTTCAAATTGAGATTTCGCTTGTTCAATTTGTATTTCTGTTTGAGCTAATGCTTGGTTTTTTTGAACCTCAGATAAAGCAGCTTTTTCAGCAGATTCAGCATTGGCCTGTGCTTGAGCTTGTATGTTTTCTAATTGTTCAGCTCTTGCTTTTTCTTGTTTTTGTTTTTGTTTAGACTTAAGTAATTGATTAGCTAATTTTAAATTACTTATCTCTCTTATATCTATTGCATCTTCTAATCCAATATTACCTGATTGAAGAGCTATTTGTATACTTTTTTCTAATTGTGCTTTTTCTTCTTCATCAGGCTCTAACTCTAAAAATATACCAAAATCATGCATGTGTAAAGATTCTAATTCAGCAAGTGCTCCTACATTAAATGTATTTATACTTTTCATTAGAGAGTCTTTAGTTAAAGGATATCTTAACATATCAGCCGCTCTTAAACTTATGTTTTCACAAACTCTAACAGTCATATACATTAAAGATTGAAGTATATGTCTAGTAGCAGTATTAGAACTAGCTGCCGCTAATTTTTGTAAACCAACTAAAGCATTTTTATCTGGAGTACTTCCATCTCTAGCTTCATTTAATCCTGTTACGTCTCTTATCATTTGTAAATAATACTGATAAGTTTGTATCATTGCTTGTATTTTAGATATACCTGAAGAGCTTTGTAATTCTTGAACAGGTATTTTACCTCTATTTGCATCACCATCCTGTGTTAAAGATCTACCTACTATACTACCTGTTTGAAAATACATGTTAAGTGCTTCTTGAGGATTATAGTTTGTGCCATTGCCAAGATCTACTTCAGCTAAGCCATCTACGTCTAAGTAAACTCCATCAGGAACTATTCGAGCTAATACTTGTTGTAATTTTAAGTGTGTTATTTGAATCATATCAGCAAAACTAACAGTCTTACTTACTATGGATTCTATTCTTCCTTGATACATTCTAGGAGAAGTTATTATATAATTCATGTTAACTTTAGTAGTATCGGCTTGAGGTCTAGTCATATTTTCTGACAATTCCCATTTTAACATATTATCTCCTAAACCTAAAACTTTAGCACCAGTATATAAAACTTCTATGGACCTAGAAACTCTTTCAAAATTATCGCTAGGTGGAGGATTAAAAGTATCAGGTTTTTCTAATATTTTTTCTAAACCTTGTTCTGTTCTTTTTATTTTAAAAACTTGATCGTGATAAGTTTTATATTCAAAAAACAAAACTTGAACTAAATCTTGTTGATTTTGTCCCCACCAAGTATTAGTATAAGAATTTCTACCTGGATATTTTTGTATATTTTCTAATTCTTTATCAGTTATGTCGGGAAATTGTCTTTTTAATTCTGACAAAGACATATTTTTAACTTCACCTACATAATATATATCTTCAAAATTAGGATCATCTGTGTAAGACCAAACTAAATGTGCTGGATTAACATACTCTACTGTTATTCCTTCCGATAAATTAAAGTTTGTTTTAACCGCACTTATACCTAACACCGTTAAATCATAAGCAAGTTGTTTTTTAGTTTCATCAAACTTATTATAATTTAAAACATTATTTATTATTTCTTCTTCTGCTATTTCAATACTTTGTTTATAACTAAGTTGCATAAAAAGATCTAACTCTTCTGGGTCATCTGGTAATATATCAGGATTAGCTGATGCATAAAAACTTCTTCCTGTTAATTGTGTTAATTCTGCTATTGTTTCTTTTTCTTTAATATCTCTTAAAGCATTAGTAGCATAATCTGTTCTTATTTTTATACCATAAGGATCACTTGCAAAAGATTTTATTTCATATCCTTTTTCAGTCATACCATTAACAACTATATCTACAAACTTAGATAATACAGGGACAGGTGTCCAGTCTAAATTAAGATAAGATAAATCACCGTTTATAGCTAATTCATCTTTATATTTTTGTACAGGCTGTTCACCTCTTGCATATAATCTTAATCTATTAAAGTTTTGAAAATTATTAATAAATCTATTTTGACCGCTACTGTTTCTAAACCATTCATGCTCAATAGCTTGAGCAACGGCTAAACCATATTCCCAAGAACTTTTCTCTTCTTCAGGTACCACCTGATCTGGAAAACTGCTGTTGTAGTTAATGTTAATCATTTATTTTGATTATTTTTGAATTTACTCCTTCATTATTATATTTTTTCAAACCTAAAGGAACAGATGTTATTGTCTTTTTTGCGTTAGGTGCATATCTATTTTTATTACAAGCCATTATTGCTAAACCTGAACTAATTGATGCATCGTGCTTTGTTCTATTATTAATATTAAACCTAGCCCAATCATCAAGTGTTTGTTGAAAATACATATCTCCATAACCATCTTCAAGTAATCCAACAAAATTTTCTATATAATCTTCTATTGCTGCGGCGTGTGCTTGCTTTATATCTTCACTTGAATTAGGTATACCACCTATTTCTCTTTCAGTAATAGATAATTTGTTATAGATTTTGTCAGGTCTATTCATAGAATATCCCCTGTATCCTCTTCTTTTTAAGTAATATAATAATCTTGGTTTGTTATTTTCTGCTAATATTGGCATTCCATAAAACACCAAAGCCATTAACACATCTTCAAAAAATATTTCAGCTGTTTGTGGTCTTGCTATATATTCTAAAAAAAAACTATTAATAGGAACGTCTTCCATTGAAAACTTAGTTAGACCGTGTAAAGAACCTTTTGATCCTCTACCATCTACTGTTCCGGAAATATCGTAAGAGTCACAACCAAAAGCACCAGTGTGATCATTACCTGGATATCTAATCCCATTTTTAATTAAATATTTATTTTGTAATTGAATTGGTGGAATCCATGATATCATAAATCTACCATTTTTATTAGGAAAAAAAACTACTCTAGTGTCTTTAACACCATTTTCCCATTGAAAACTACCTTGTGTAACTATATTTGTATTTCTTAGATCTTCGTTATAATCTATCTGTTCGTATATTTTAGTTAGATTAAATAAAGATTGTTTTGCTTCATCTCTAAAAGCGTGTTTTTCAGTTCTTGGAAATTGTCTATAGAATTCATTTAAACTGTCTTGGTCTTCTTTTAATCCATCAACTTCGTTTTCCCAATGCGAGATAACTCCGATCTGAATCTTGGATCCATCAATGCCTTTGACGGGTTTTTTCGGAGTGTCGAATACAGGAAATCCATAAGCGTCGATGTATCCTTCGTAATTCCATTCCATAGGTATGAACAGACTATATAATCCTGAGTTAGTCTGACCATTGCGGTTTCTTTTTGTAACATCTGATGCATCATATAGCTTTTTAAAATTAGATCCTCCTTTATCAAGTGCATTTGATGTTGAACCCATCATACACCTACCTATTATTCTACTACCTAATCTTAATGTTGTTTTCGTGACCCTCCAGTTGTTGAGGATATTATCCGGCCTTTCCCATTTGCCCGATTCGTCGTGGGCAAGGATCTTAAGTTTCTCACCGTCGTACGAGTTATCACCGGTGTTCTTCCAATCGATCGTCGTGTCGAGCCCGACAAGGTCCTCGGGACGTTCGTTCGAATCAAGTTTACGCCTCGTGAGTTTCGAGGCAGGGATTCTATATGCGAGTTCGGTTTTCGGACGGTCCATACCGTCTTGGATCGGTTTGAAAAAGAAGGGGTAATTAACCGAGATCGGTACCACCTTGTCTGTAAACATCTTCTTTGCATCCGCTCCAGTCTTTGATAATATCCCATATCTGGAATCCGAAGAGATGGTTGCCTGGTGTACAAGTTCTGAAGATGCCATGAATGAAAATCCAGAACGTCTGTTCTTAAGGTAACACAGTCCGTAACATCTGGTATCCAATTTACAAGCCTCCCAGAATATAAAGAATATTCGGTTGGATTCTCGAAAGTCTGGTTGCCCAACATCAATTTTAGTCCACTGCAAGTACATGTAATGAGAACCAGTAATATAATTAGGAGTGCCTTTATTATAGAACCAAAATCCTTCATCACGCTTTTTAAATTCTCCATCAATGTAATCATACCATTTGTCTTTAAAAACGGAAGGATAATTATTCCAATCAAAAACTGTTTTAATTTTAGACAATTCTTTTGGATAAGTATGTGACTCCCAGTATTGTTCATCTTTTTTTCCAGATCTTTTGTATGGTTGCTTTTCTAAAGGAAGAGCAATCTTAAGACCTTGTATTTCATATATTTCACCTATTTGACCAGTCTTACTAATAACAATAACATCGTGTTCCTCGTTATAACCTGTTTTCCACTTATTGTATCTGTTATTTCTTTTAAGTATATTAGGTTTAATATGATCTGATAGTATTTTATATAAAGTTTGTTTATACATTATCTAGATCTTCCTTCTGCAAACCCTTTAAAACTTGCGCCTTTATCATCTTTAGATACTTCTTTCAACATACTTTCTTCTTCTTCTATACGCGTTAGTATTTCAAAAGCATCAAATATTGCTAATTTTTTAGTTGCTGCTGCATTTTTTAATCTATCAGCAGATAGATCATCCTCAGAATCTACTATTTTTTCTTTAGCAACTTTTATTAATTCTTCAACTGCTTTTTGCCCAGCTTGGATTATATTCAGTTTCGTTTCTTTGGTGTTCATATTTAATTGTGATATCATTTGATTGCATACAGTATAAAACTTCATTGTCAATAACAAATTCAAATTCTCTGTTTGGTTTAAAACCAATCAAGTCTCCAGGGTTTATTTCTAGCGCTTCTAAGACGTTATTGCCATATTTTAATATACCAATTTGTTTTTTTAGTTTAGTGGTCTTATTTTTGTTGTTTTCCATAATAGGTTTAACAAAACAAAAATCTATATTTGTTTTCCAGGATTCTTTGTTTTTATATAAATACAATTGATCAGGTGACGCAAAATACATATCTTCTTTAAAAAACTTAGAACCATTAACAGACTTTCCTTTCATGTTATAATACCTTCTAAATAAATTATGATGTACAACAACCGTGTCTCCTTTTTGTATTTTTGTTTTTAAACCTAATGGAATACTAATAACTTTAGCCATTCTATTAACAAATTTATGATCTGAAATACTAGAGTTTACAATTAACTCTTTTTTATTAACAATTTTTTTATTATTATATTTATCACCTATTGGTTTAATTATAAATTGATAAAGACTGTTCATTAGTATTCTAGATCATATTCTACAGATATTGCCATATTAGAATTAAATTTTTTCCAAGGCAATACTTCGTCTAATTTTTTAATATAAATATTATAAGAAGACTCTTCTTCATCATATAGTATATGAGATATGGTATGACCGCCATACACTTGTTGCGCAATAGCATAGTGCATGGCATCATTTTTATAATCAGATCCTATACTGATTTTTCTTATAATTTTACTACTCACTTTTCTTTTCTATAGGAGTACAAATTCCAGTTTCTAAGTTAATGTTAACTGCACCATATTCTTTTTCTAACTCAGCTTTAAAATCTTCTATTTCTTGTATAGACGCAGCATACTTATGATTTAATGTATGTTTTTGTGTATCTAAAAAACCTATATCTTTTAATAATTGAGTTATTTCTTCTTGTTGTTTTCTTACTTTAGTCAATTGATCTTCTGATAATTGAACCTTAGCCTCTTCAACTTTTGATTCTACTTTTTTCATTTAATTTAATTTAAGTTAATTTATAGTAACTAATAAAGGGCTACTAGTCCTGTTGCTGTAACTACACCATCGGTGTATACTTTTTTAATTTGCATGCCAAGTATTCCAGTTGAAACAGTCATTGTAACAGGGTTATCTGTTAACGACCCAGCTAATTCTACTTTAATTGTTCCTGCAACACCTATAAATAAATCAAAACTATCTGATCCTGATAAATGATCTGCCGTATATATAGATGGGGTTGTTGCCGCTGCACCATCACCACTTTGAGGTATTTGTAATTCAGCAGCTGTAAGTGTTACAGTAACAGAACCTGCTACAGCTGGTGTCTGTGTACCAAAAGCTGAATTTAAACAAGCGGTATCAAATATTATAGTTTGATTTGCTGTACCTATATTAGGTCCTACCCCTGGATTAACAGGTGCGTTTGTTGCAGCACCTAAAAAAACACCATCAGGTCTTGTTTGAACTGGGGTTATAGAATTAACAGTCCCAGTACCATCTGTTGTTAAAGTGTAAGCTACACCAGTAGCTCCATTTTGAACACCAGTGCCTATACCTCTAGTACTTGGTCTTGCTGAACCTAAAAATGTCCCACCACCTGCTCCTATTGACGGATAAGCTACGGCTGTTGAATTTATTGGCAAATTTGCAGAAGTGTTTGCACCACCAGCATATCTAGCACCTGCAATAACACTGTTTGCTAATGTTGCTGCTACTTGTATATTTACTGCGTTTGTTATTTCTTGATAGTTATACATATTTATTTATCTTTTCCTTTTATTTTTTCATAAGTTCTTAAACCTCCTAATCCCAGCATGCCTAGTAACACGGTCATTAAATGATCCATTTGTAAAGCTGGTGGAGTTTCTGTGGTTTTTGTTATCCATATAAATAAGTCTCTTATGACAAAGTTATAAGCTAATGCTACTCCACATATCCAACCAATAAATGGTCTCCATCCGGCAACAAATAATGTACGATGCTGAGCTTCAACTGCATTGATTTTTGTTTGTAATTCTATTAATTTTTCAGGATCTAACTCCTTACCTTTTATTGCTTCTCTTATATCCCAAGCTAAATTTCCAGCAACAGATTTATTTCCATTACCTTTACCTAAAAGACCTAGTAGTAATTTAAACATTAACTATCTTCTTCTTTTTTAAAATTAGTTCCCGTATAACCAGCCGATTTATCTCGTGTGTCTATTATAGACTTATTTCTTCTATTAAACTTGTCTATTGTTTGCTGATTTCGCTTCATAAATTCTTTTTGTTTTCTTTTGCTTCCTCTTACGTTATGCTCATAAGTACCTTCTGGATTTCTAAAACCAACAATTGATGCTCCATTAAAAATAAAACCAACCTTATCTTTACCTTCATAACCTTCTTTACTTCTCTCCACATCTTTGTCTACTCTACTATAAAGCTTGCCTTCGCTTTTTTTAGCTAAATCAACATGTTTTTCTTTAGGAAGATATATTCCACCTGAACCTTCGTTGGCGGATTGGTTTACTATTCCAAGATGTTCACCTGTTGTTGGATCTACTGAATATCTACCATCCTTAGATATAGTTGTTTCTCCCTTTATTTCAGGATGAGAAGCACCGTGAAATTTAGGACCCGAAGATATAAATCTACTCTGTTTCGTATGTTTATTGAACCAATTTTTCATTTTTTTTATTTATTATAAGCAGGTTTCTCCCAAGGTAAATTTTCATCACCTTCATTAAAACTTTTACGAGGATATTTTTTACCTTTAAAAGTAACACTTGTTTCGTCATAATCTAATTCACCATTTTTCATTTGTAATAAATGAACTTTTTCGTGCTTTATTATACTTTCTTTTTGTTTAGGATTGTTTATTTTTTTATTAATTAATATACTTCCATTTTTATCAGCAACACCTAGTACTCCTTCTTCTAAATCCATACTATAAATAGGAGTATTATCTATCTTATATGGTGCACCTTTCATTGTATACGCCATGTTAAAAATTTTATAATAACAACACAGGGATATTTCACCCTGTGCGTTATTTGTTATATATTAAACTACTGTTGCAGAAGTTATATTAAAGCTTGAAAAGTAAATTGGCACTGGTGTAGCAGCTTGATCTCTTCCTAAATTAACTGAAGCTTTAACTCCACCTGGGTTTGCAGTCATTGCTCTCATTACCGCTTTACTTGGATCTCCTATAGATGTAGTAAATGTTGGTATTGTACCTGCTCCAGCTGCTCCTGTTGTAACGTTTTTAATTGTAGATGTTATTACTCTTGCCATTATACCTCCAGCACCAGTTCCTGCACCTGCAGCAGCTGTATCTTGAAATACGCCTGCAGCTTTTAAGAACATAGTTAATACTCCTGTAGCTGCAACATAAGTAACTCCTTCGATTTGATCTACATTTACTAATTGTTCTCCTGCCGTTAGTGGACCCGCTGAATTCACTACGTTTATTGATAAAAAATTTGCCATTGTTTTTGTTTTTATTGTTTAATTATTGATTATTTATTATTGATTATATAGCGTTATTACTTCGCTTTTAGTATTTAAGTGGTTTTTGTATAACTTTTATTTGGTTTTCCTTTGTAAGTAACTTTTACATTTTTAGAATCCGTAGAAGTTGACGTATTTTTATTTGGATTATATGAAACCTTTATACTACCTCCACTACTTTTTTTACTATAATTTACATTTTTTTTAGCGGAAACAGTTACATTTTTTAGTTTTTCCGTCTTAATTTTAGTTTTAACTTTAGGACCTAGTTTTTTAAAATCTCCTTTTGTTTTGGATTGATCTCCTTTTGAAGAACCTGATTTACCTTTGTAACCTTTATCTGTTCCTCCTTTATCCATAGAGTAATCTTTTCTAGTTTTAGATTGATCACCTTTCATAGCTCCATATTTCTTAGGTCCTTTTGATTTTGCTGCTGATTTCATAGATTCTTTAGTATCACCATCATTATCAATGTCTATAAAGTCAGGCTTCATAGCTTTTGGTCCTTCTTCACCATACATCATAGGTCCTTGAGCTTGATCATTTCCAGCTAAAACATTTTCCATATTTTTTGGTCCTTCTTCACCATACATCTTTGATCCATCTGATGCATGAGAAGCAATAGGATTATCTTGAAGTAGATTGTTTTTTTCTTTTTTTATTGATTCAGTTCTTGATCCAATCAGAGAACTAATACCTTTCATTTTAAATGCCATTATTTTTTATATTTTTTAGAGTCATATTTAATATCGCCTGCTAATTTTGAGATGTGTTTTTCATCAGCTGTCATGCTTTCGTCACTGTGACCATGCTTATTGTCATAATCTATGTCTCTTTTTAGATAAGATATATGAGCAGCATCATCGCGCTCTGAATCATGAACATTTGAGGATGTTACTCTTGAATGCCTAGCATTTCCTGAATATTCTCCAAAGTGTCCTTTTTCCATTTTTTGTTGTTTAATTATTGATTATTGATTATTGATTTTTTAACATTTCCATCTTGCTCTTGCGGCTTTACCTCTAGGTCCATTCCAACCTTTTGATCTAGCACAAAAAGACTTACGTCTACCCGCATCTTTACTACCAGCCTTAACTTTACCTGTTACTGCTGTTTTTAATTTACTACCTGGATTCTCTGATTTATATCTTTTAACACCTTTAGCCGTCATACCAGCTCCTTCATTAGTACTTCTAAAGTTTCTATCCTTACCTTTAGTAGTTTTTCTTACTTTTAGAAATGGTGAATTAGACTGTGTATATGCCATAGTTTAAATATTACTTCTTTTCTTTAAGTTTTACCCATTTAAATACTGTATATCCAATAGTTACAAATAAAAGTATTATTTTTAACCATACCTCAATTTCAGTCATAGTTATAGCTAAGGTTATACCATTAATAGCAAACAGTTTCATATCTGTCATATCCATTTTGAATTTATTAACGTCTTCCTTTTACTATAGCAGTAATAGGTAGTTTAACCTGGTATTCAACAGGAGCACATGGGAATTTAGATACTTGCATACCTGTTATACCTGAGCTAGAGCCTACACCATGTGATCTACCATCTTGATTTAAAGGTCCATCCCATATGTGAGATTCACCTACTATACTGTCTTTACCATTTTTACTAGCTATATTATAAGCTTTATCTTGATGCATAATTATTTCTTTTTTGTATGATTATATCCTTTTTTTTTAAGTGCCAAGTGTTGATTCATAGTATCTGCTTGTTTAACAATACCAGTTTTACTATACATTTTGTGTGGTTTAAATTTCTTAGCCATATAATTATATTATTTATTAAAATTTCTCATTGATTTTGCTAAATTTTTTCTTTTTTTTGTTTTAGCTGAATCTCCTGGTTTATTTTTTAATTTAGATAAAGGTATTTTTTCACCATCAGGTATATTTAGTTCTTTACGTAAAGCACCTTTTTTAAGACTTTTAAAATCTATATCACCCTTCATAGGTGGTCCACCTTCTGTCACATCCTCAGTATTAACTTCCTCAGAATTATCTTGTTCTTTATTATCTATTGTTTTATTCTGTTCATTTTCATAACCTTTTGTAAAACTTTCAGCACCAGCATCAACACCCTCCATTGCATTACCTAGTAATGTACCTTCACTTGATGGATTTGAATCATATGATTGCATTGGTTCATTTGAATTTTCAAAAGACTTAGGTGGTCTAATATCTGGAGTATTTTTAGACCTTTGTTGTCTACCTTGATTATCTGGGTCGCTATAATTAGTAGCTTTAAGTGGGCTTTTCATCATCATACCTTGAGAGAAATTAGGATTTTTTTTATTCACAGCTTCTCCTTGTATTCCACTAGCACCACCAGTTATGTTGTTATTTTTATTATTACCAATTTGAGAATTATTACCAAGCATGCTGCCCATCATTCCAATTGCCCCAGTGTTGTTTGGTGCATTAGCTGTCATAGGATTAGCAGAACCACCAGCAACACCACTTAAACTATTTATTGCGCTAGTATTTTGTTGGGTTTGTAACTGTGGGAATAAACTTGCTCCAACGCTCATTAAGTTTTTTGGTCCTTTTGATTTCATGTTATCTTGTTTTGTCGTTATTAACGTTCTTTATGGCTGTTATTAATACTTTATCTGTATAAGTTTCTCCTCTCATTATTTTATTTCTTCTTTTACTTGTAGGCACATCTTCTTCACCTAACATAATACGGTACATTCTAGCTATTAGTTGTTTACACTTGAAAGAAACTTTATAGATATTATACCTCTGGGTTGTTCTGTTTCGTTCCCTCCACACAACTATCCAATCGTTTTTTATCATTTTGTTCCAGCGTCTATTGTCCCAACTGTAAGCGTAAGTACCGATTTTAAAATCTTGTTTGCTAAACAATCTCATACAATCAAAGTATATTAATAATTCTAAATCTGCATCATTTAAACTATTGTTTCTGCAAGCCCATTTACGAATTAATCTATAATGTTTTAATAAATTTAATTCTTTAACATCGCTTGCGTTTATGTTTCTCATAATACAACTACGACATCTTGTAATTTTATAACTGTAAGTTTTTCTTTATTAAACTCTATACCAAAACCCGCTCTTTTGTCATAGTATATTTTATCTTTTTCTTTAAGACCTTTTATATCATCACTAACGGACACAATTAAAGCTTGTTGATATCTTATATCTTCTCTGTCTTTTTCTATAAGTAATAATCCACCTTTTGTTTTTTCAGTAGATTCTACTTTATTAATTTTTATTATAATATTGTTTCCTATTGCTCTCATTGTCTTAAGTTATTAATAACACAATCAGTTGATAATATTGTTGTCGCCACAGATGCAGCATTTATAAGGGCACTTTTAGTAACCAACAAAGGATCTATTATACCTGCTTTTATCATATCCACTGGTTTTTCAGTGATTACATTTATACCTTTACCCTTTAAACTATTCAATAAATGAGGTAAATTGTTGTTTGGACAAAGTATACCTGCATTTTCTAATATAGCTTTAAATGGTGATGTTATTGCTTTTAATAATATTTGTTCAGATAAATTTTTTGCTTTTATATCTTTATAAGCGTTTAACAGAGCAATACCTCCTCCTGGAACTATACCTTCTTTTATAGCAGCCTTAGTGGCACATATAGCATCTTCTACTCTATCAGACTTTTCTTTAAGTTCTATATCAGAATTAGCACCTACTTTTACTATAGCTATTTTAGCTGACAATCTTGCTAATCTTTTTTCTAATCTAATTATACTACCTGGGTTTGGTTTATTGTTTAATTCTTTTTTTATTTGATCAATTAAACTTAAAACTTCTTCTGATGGTTCGCCTACCTGTATTACAGTTTCTGTTTCTGTAGTAGCAGATTTTAAGCATGTACCTAACATCTCTGGTTGTATGAGATCCATATCATCACCTAAGTCTTCGTTTATAACAGTAGCTCCAGTTAGCATAGCTAAATCATCTAATGTTTCTCTTTTATTAACACCAAATGTAGGAGCACTGATTATGTTTATTTTTATATTACCTTTTTGTTTATTCATAGCAAGAGTTGCTGCCACTGGAGGTTCAACATCTGCTACAATTAATAAAGATTTATTTTTTTTAATTATATATTCTAAAACAGACTGTATCTGTCTTATATTTTCTACTGGTGATTCTATTAATAATATTGCTGGATTTTCTAAATCACAACTTTTCTTTTCATGATTATTAATAAAATGTGGACTTGTTAATCCTTTATCATACTGAACACCATCTACTAGTTCTACTTCTGTTTCTGGTTGAGGTGAATATTCCATCATAACAACTCCAGTTTGGCCAACAGCTCTAAACGCATCACCTATAATTTTTCCAAGCTCAGGATCATTGTTTGTAGATATTGTAGCTATATTATCTATCATACTACCTTCAACAGATATACTATTTTTTTCTAAATGTTTAACTACTTTTTTAGTAGCTTGGTTTATACCATTTTTTAGATCTCTAGAATTAATCTCTACACCGATATCTCTAGCTTCTTTTAATATTGCATGCGCTAACACAGTTGCAGTTGTAGTACCGTCTCCTGCTTCTTGTACTGTTTTGCGTGCTGCTTCTTTTAAAAGAGTAGCACCCATATTTTCTACTGGATCTAATAACACTATAGAATTTGCAACAGTAACACCATCTTTAGTTATAAGAGGTTTACCATTGTCATCTTCTAGTAATACACATTTGCCGCTAGCTCCTAATGTAGAGCTAACAGCTTGTGTGAGTTTATCAATTCCTTTAAACACTTGATCTTGAGCCTCTTGTCCAAAATTAAGATTCTTGACTATTAAGTCTGACATATTTGATTAAATTTGATTTGATTATTTGATTTTATTTAAAGGTCTTAACGACTTTTGGACCGTCTAGATATTCAACTTTTTTGCTGTAATGA
>Ga0307999_1000148_pt1 | contig 19287 bp, 18 predicted proteins | sample Neamet1_FD_203158 | JGI IMG/M metagenome (GOLD analysis project Ga0307999, IMG submission 203158) | Marine microbial communities from water near the shore, Antarctic Ocean - #1 | ecosystem: Environmental > Aquatic > Marine > Unclassified | place: Southern Ocean | collected 2014-06-04 | reverse complement strand
CCTTTTTTTATCAAGAGATTATTGGAAATTAAATCCTTCGGTTGATCAGATAAAAACAGCAATAGTAAATGGAAACAATCCTTCACAGCTAAATAAAAATGGTTTTGGTGAAACAGCATTCGATCTTGCTGCTGAAAATGGGTTACTGCAAAAAAATAACGTTTCATTAAATTTTATTAAATAATATGCTTCGATTTTTTAAATTTATTCCAGTACTTATTTTTAGTGCCTTTGTTATGTTTTCTTTTTCAAAACCTACAGAAACAACAAACCTCAAGTGTATGATACAAATGACAAGTTACTTGGGTGAAGGAGCATATGTGGTAATATCTTTAATCAGTCCTGAGGGTGAGTATGACCAGACATTATATGTTCATGGAAAAGATCCTCAGTGGTATAATGAAATTTATCAATGGTGGAAATACTATGGAAAAAAACGGGTAGATATAGATGCAATTTCTGGCGCAACTATTAGTGGTGGAGAAAGAGCCGTTAGTGTTTTGAAAATACCAAATAAAAAAATTGACATGGGCTATGATATAAGATTTGAAACAGCAGTAGAAAACCAAGAGTACTACACAAAAGATATTCAGTTTGAGCTTACCTCAGAAAGTCTGAAGAGTAAAGTTGAAGGAAATGGATTTATACGCTATGTACGTATGATAATACAATAAGATTAAATGATCAGTTCTCTTTGGCGGTATAGCCACTTTTTACTTGCATTGGTCTCAGCGATATTCATTTTTGTTGCATCAATAACGGGATCATTACTTGCCTTAGAGCCTATAAGTGAAGCTTCCAAGTCATATGTAATTCCAGACTTGGATGCCATTTATATTTCTGATACAATCGAAAATTTAGAACATAAATTTCCGGAGGTATTAGAGATAGAGGTCTTGGCAAACAATTCTGTGAAAGCATCAGTTTTTACAATAGATGGAATTAGTGAAAATATCTATATCAACCCCAGAACGGGTGATAATTTAGGTGATGTGCCTTCTAGATCTATTTTTTTTAGTTTTATCACCAACCTCCATAGATCTTTATTTTTAAAAAGTATAGGGCGTATTTTTGTGGGTGTTGCATCACTATTACTCTGTTTTATTGCCGTTACTGGAGTTTTTTTAATAGCAAAGCGCCAAGGCGGTTTCAATAGATGGTATACAAAGGTTCAAGAAACAAATTTTGCCCAGCGTTATCATGTTATTCTCGGTCGGCTTTTTTTAGCACCTATTTTAATCATAGCAACCACTGGTGTATATCTTTGTGCTGAAAACTTCTCATTATTGCCACAACCCACTTTAGATACCAATTGGATGGCTATTAGTTCTGATGTTACAGATAAGCATATTGTTTTAAGTCCATCAGTATTTGAGAGTATAACATTACAAGAGTTAAGAAAACTCACTTTCCCATTTTCAGATGATTCCAATGATTATTTTGAATTAGCCCTAAATGATAGAGAATTACTGGTGCATCAATATTCTGGGAAAGCAGTTAGTGTTTTGCCTTACCCGTTTGTTCAATTGGCTTCTCTATGGAGTGCCAAATTACATACGGGTCAGGGCAACATACTATGGTCTGTAATTTTATTATTGGCTAGTTTAAGCTTATTGTTTTTTATATGTTCAGGCTTTGTAATGAGTTTTAGACGAAGATCCACTAAAGAGATAGTTTCAGATTTCACCAAAGATGAGGCAGAGTATATACTACTTGTAGGATCAGAGACTGGAAACACTTTCGTTTTTGCTAAAACTTTTTTTAAAGCATTAAAAAATGAAGGAAAGAAGGTTTATATGGCAACATTAGATCAATACACAAGCTATGAAAATGCAACTTGTTTAATTGTTTTTACGTCAACCTATGGTGATGGGGATCCACCAAGTAATGCTCATAAATTTGAAACATTATTTAACACAATAACGCCAAAGAAAAATATAAAGTTCTCTGTACTTTGTTTTGGTTCTTTGCTATATCCAAAATATTGCTATTTTGGGCTTAAGGTAGATGGCTTGCTTCATAGCAGTCCATACTTTACACCAATTGTTCCAATAGTTAAAATAGATGATCAATCTCAAAGCGAATTCACACAATGGATTCTATTATGGAACAAATACACAGGTATGAATTTAAATATTTTAAAATCAAAAAAAAAATAAAAAAATCATCCTCAAAGATTCTTTTGAAGTCATCCAAATAACACCCTTAAATATAGATAATACAGCGCTTTTGTACTTGCGTCCAAAAAGAAAGACTGTCTTTCACTCAGGTGATTTAATTAAAATTACTCCTCCAGGAAACACCCATGGTCGGTATTATTCTATTGCTAAAATTAATAATGAGATCCTGCTAAGTGTGAAGTGGCATCCTAAGGGAGTTTGCTCAACTTATTTATGTACTTTAAAACCTGGTGATATATTATCTGGGGCAATCGAAAAAAACCCTAATTTTTATTTTCCAAAGAATGCTCCATCTGTATTACTTGTTGCCAATGGAACAGGAATTGCTCCTTATTTGGGGATGCTTCAAGAAATTAAAAACAAACCCGTTCAATTAATTTGGGGAGGAAGGGTTGAGGCTTCTTTTGATTGTTACCGCACGTTTTTTGATAGCACCTCTTCTAAAGCGCCAATGCTAAAATATGAACTTGCTTTATCTCAGATAAAAGACAGGCAATATGTACAGGATATTTTATTAACAAAACAAATCGAAATAGCTCAGCAACTCAAACAAGGGGGTTGTATTATGTTGTGTGGTTCTTTAGCAATGCAATATAGTGTTCTAGATACATTACAGCAAATAACAACATCACAGCTCAATGAGCAGCTGAGTGTCTTTCAAGATAAAGGTCAATTATTATTAGATTGCTATTAAAAAAAAGAATTTAAATGTGCCATGAGATTAAAATATTAGCAAAAAATGTTTACGGGACTATTTCCTTTTGTGAAAATTGTAAGGTGTACCATATAAACTTCACCAATTTTTATATAGAATTAAATAAAGAGGATCTAGAGGTGTTTAAAAGATATATCTCAGAAATAGATGTTGATTATTGGGAAACTAAGTACGATGCAATGCCTATAAAGCGAAAAATTGTAGTAAGCACTATTCAAAATAACTTGTCTTTGTTGTTTGATAGGTCAGAGTTTGATGCATTTAAAAACTTATTATACTTAAAGACAAAGACTGTAAAAGATAACCTTACAGTACTGGATATTGATTATACTTTGTTTTTGAATTAGCTTTTATTTAGTTGTTTTATTCTTTTATGAGCCCAAAAGCGCTTTAAGATTGGTAATAGTTTTGGTAGGATTCTCAGATTTAAAAACATAGCTACCAGCCACTAGCACATCTGCTCCCGCATCTGCTAGTTGTTTTGCGTTTTTACTAGTAACCCCGCCATCAATCTCTATGATAGTGTTTGCCCCTTTTCGAGTAATTAATTCTTTTAAGGCTATTACCTTATCATAGGTGTTCTCTATAAAGCTCTGACCGCCAAAACCAGGATTTACACTCATAAGGCACACAAGATCTATGTCTTGTATGGTGTCTTCTAAAAGTGATATACTCGTATGTGGGTTTAAAGCCACGCCTGCTTTCATGCCTTCAGCTTTTATTGCCTGCAGTGTTCTATGCAAATGTGTACAAGCCTCATAGTGGACCGTTAGTATATCTGCCCCTAGATTTTTAAAGGTTGAAATATACCTATCTGGATCTACTATCATAAGATGTACATCTATGGTTTTTGTTGCATGCTTTGCAATATCACGCAATACCGGCATACCAAAAGAGATATTGGGCACAAAAACACCATCCATGATATCTATATGAAACCAATCTGCATCACTGGAGTTTATCATTTCTACATCGCGTTGCAAGTTGGCGAAATCTGCAGCTAAGACAGAAGGGGCTATAAGAGTATGGCTCATGGTAATAGTAAAAAAGGTTGGATTAAACGTTGAATTTTTTCTGAAGTACTTACTTTGTTATCTTTTAAATAAGCGTTTATAGTCTCCAATTGTTCTGCAGTACGTACAATATTAAAATCTGTGCTGTAGTTAGAGAATAAAGCTTTTTGTTTGGGCCTATTTATAATCTCAAAAATAGAATGGTGCCTGGGGTCATTTTTTATTTTATTCTCATAAAGCGGCATGATGATGTCTTTATCCCCCTCCAAGACTTGAAAAAAATTGCCAAGCTCAAATAGTAAAATACCTGTAACATTTCTAAGGCTATTATTGGTATATGTTTTATTGTATATTCCTTCCAGAGCTTCTTTTTCAAGACCCTCAACGGCTTTACTGGAATAACAAATGGTATGAATCATCTTGTGGGCTTTTAATATACTTATAAGTCCATAAAGGTAAGAAAAAAACCTGCTTTGTTGGCCAGGTATTTATCTATCTGTCAATAAATCAATAGCGCAACACTTTATTTTGTAAAGGATAGCCTGTTTATGAGTATGTTTTGGCAACAAAAAAGCGCCTTTTGGTAAACCAAAGGCGCTTTGCTATTTAATAAAAGAAAAACAAGTATTAGTCTCTCCTTCTATCATCTCTTCTTGGAGGACGACGATCATTACTACGTTCTCTAGGAGCTGGTGCTACGTATCCTTCTGGTTTTTCCATAAGGGCCTTACGAGACACTTTCTCTTTTCTAGTACGTTTGTCAAGACCAAAGTACTTCACATCAAATACATCACCCATGTTTACCACATCGCTAACGTTTTCTGTGCGTTCCCAAGCTAGCTCAGAAACATGTAATAATACTTCGTTTCCTGGAGCTTCCATATATTCAACGACAGCTCCAAAATCTAACATTTTGATAACTTTCACCTCATATGCAGAACCTACTGTAGGCTTAAAGGTAATAGAATCAATCTTTGCAAGTACTGCGTCGATTCCTTCTTGTCCTGTACCTAAGATTTCAACAATACCTTCTTCTGTTACTGGGTCTTCGTTAATAACGATTGTACACCCTGTTACTTTTTGAAGTTCTTGTATCACTTTTCCTCCTGGTCCAATTAGAGCGCCAATAAATTCATTAGCGATACGAACACCTACCATTTTTGGAGCGTATTCTTTCACGTCTTCTCTAGGAGCGGCAATTGCCTCAACCAATTTATCTAGGATATGTAAACGACCATCTTTTGCCTGGTTTAAAGCAGCAACAAGAATATCGTATCCTAATCCTTTTACTTTAATATCCATCTGGCAAGCAGTAATACCATCTGCAGTACCTGTAACTTTAAAGTCCATATCTCCAAGGTAATCTTCATCACCAAGGATGTCAGAAAGAACTGCGAATTTTCCAGAATCTGCATCAGAGATAAGCCCCATTGCAATACCAGAAACTGGTTTTTTCATTTGGATACCTGCATCCATCATTGCCATGGTACCGGCACATACTGTTGCCATAGAAGAAGAACCGTTAGATTCTAACACTTCAGACACTACACGTACAGTGTAAGGACAATCTTCTGGTATCATTCCTTTTAAACCACGCTGTGCAAGGTTACCATGTCCAACTTCTCTACGAGAGGTTCCACGAATAGGTCTTGCTTCTCCAGTACAAAAAGGAGGGAAGTTATAGTGAAGGTAGAAGTTTTCTTCTCCTTCAAATGAAGGCATATCTATTTTGTTTGCATCTCTAGAAGTTCCTAGAGTAACTGTAGCAAGTGCTTGTGTTTCTCCACGAGTAAATACCGCAGAACCATGTACAGATGGCAAGTAATCAATCTCACACCAGATATCACGTATTTCGTTAGTCTTACGACCATCTAGACGTAGCCCTTCGTTAACTGTAAGATCACGAACAGCTGCTTTTTCAGCCTTACGGTAGTAGTCAGAAACTAGCCCGCCGTACTCTTCCATTTCTTCTTCTGTGAATGAAGCCTTTACTTCTTCTTTAATTGCCGCAAATGAAGCAGTACGCTCTTGCTTAGTAGATCCAGCTTTAGCCACTGCATATACTTTATCATATGCCATATCGTGAACTCTTTTTACAAGATCTTCGTTATCTGGCTCCTCTGCGTAATCACGCACTTCTTTTCTTCCAAACGCGTCAGCTAATCGGTGCTGTGCATCAATTTGTAATTTAATAGCCTCGTGTGCAAATTTAATTGCTTCGATCATTTCTTCTTCAGAAATCTCATCCATTTCACCTTCTACCATCATTACAGAATCTGCAGAGGCTCCAATCATCATATCGATGTCGCTTTCTGCTAATTGTGCTCTTGTAGGGTTTATAACAAATTTTCCATCGATACGTCCCACTCTTGCTTCAGAGATAGCACATTCAAAAGGGAAATCTGATAACTGAATAGCTGCAGATGCAGCAAGTCCTGCCATTGCATCTGGCATAACATTCTCATCATGAGACATTAACTGTATCATCACTTGTGTTTCTGCGCTATAATTTTTCGGGAATAGTGGGCGTAACACGCGGTCTACTAAACGCATGGTTAATACCTCTCCATCACTTGGGCGTGCTTCTCTTTTGAAGAATCCACCAGGATAACGTCCTGCTGCTGCAAACTTCTCTCTGTAATCAACGGTTAGGGGTAAAAACGGTAGATCTTTTTGCTCGTAGTTAGAAACTACAGTACAAAGCATCATACATTTTCCAGACTGTACCACGACAGATCCGTGCGCCTGTTTTGCTAATTTTCCAGTTTCGATAGTAATTTCTCTACCGTCACCAAGGTCAATGACCTCTTTAAATACTTTAGGTATCATATTTTTCATTTATGATGCGCACCTACGCATCGTTAATTTGGTCAAGGTTTGATTTTCAAACCAAGTGTTGTTGTGTTGTGTGTGGTTTGACCAATGAAAAACTAAAGGGTAGCCTTTTCAGTACTTAAAAATAATAAAATTAAGGGGCTTAGTTAAGCCCCTTAGATAGATTATTTACGTAATGCTAATTCTTTTACAATTGCTCTGTAACGTAATACATCTTTTTTCATTAGATAGTCTAATAAAGAACGACGTTTACCTACTAATTTCACCAAAGAACGTTCTGTGTTGTAATCTTTGTGATTTGATTTCAAATGCCCCGTAAGGTGTTGAATTCTGTAAGTGAATAATGCGATTTGACCTTCTGTGTTACCAGTGTCTGTTGCAGATTTTCCGTGCTTTGCGAAAATTGCTTCTTTTTCTTTTGGATCTAAATACATGCTAATATTTTTGTAAATGATTTTTATGTATGAATCATGTCTATCATAATTCGGGTGCAAAAATAGTAAAATTCAATGATATGGCATTGTATGGTAGTGCTTTATTTAAAAATAAAACACTTTGTATTTTAAAATACAAAGTGTTTACATATCCTAGAAATAATTTTACTTATTAAGCCGTTTCTTGACGTAAGGGTTTGTTTTGCACTAAATCAAGGTATAAGTTAATTTTACGCTTCATTTCTTTACGGTGTGAAATGAAATCTAAAAACCCATGTTCTAAAACAAACTCTGCACTCTGGAACCCATCTGGCAAATCTTTACCAGTTGTATCTTTTACAACACGCGGTCCTGCAAAGCCAATAAGTGCTCCAGGTTCGCTAATGTTAATATCCCCAAGCATTGCAAAAGAGGCTGTTGTCCCACCCGTTGTTGGGTCTGTACACAGAGATACATAAGGTATTTTTGCATCTGCCAATTGAGCTAGCTTAACACTTGTCTTTGCCAGTTGCATGAGAGATAATGCAGCTTCCATCATTCTTGCACCACCAGATTTACTAATGAGTAAAAAAGGTGTTTTGGTTTTTAAGGCATGATCTGCAGCGCGTGCTATTTTCTCTCCAACAACACTACCCATAGAACCTCCAATAAAACTAAAATCCATACAAGCAACCACAAGGTTTTGTCCCATAGATTTTCCTACCGCCGTACGTACAGCATCATTTAATCCTGTTTTCTTTTGGGCATCTTTAAGTCTGTCTACATACTTCTTTTTGTCTTCAAACTTTAAAGGATCTTTAGAGGTAAGGCCACTGTCCAATTCTTTGAATTTGTTGTTATCAAAGAAAATTTCAAAATATTCCTTACTTCCAATACGCACATGGTAGCCATCTTCTGGACTCACGTAGAAGTTTTTTTCTAACTCTTCTGCGTCCACTATTTTACCTGTCGGAGATTTGTACCACAATCCTTTTGGTACATCTTTTTTGTCCTCGGTAGGAGTGTTGATCCCTTTTTTTGTTCTTTTAAACCAAGCCATACTGTTTATGTTTAAAATCTATTGTTATGATGTTCTATTTATAATGTATTTACATTATTAAGGTCTTCAAAAGCCTTTGTAAGACGTGTTTTGAAGGTTAATTCTGCCTCACGCATCCATTTTCTTGGATCGTAATATTTTTTATTTGGGATATCTCCACCATCTGGATTTCCAATTTGAGTTCTAAGGTAGTCAATATTTTTGGTCATGTAATCACGAGGTCCTTCTGTGAAGGCAAATTGAAGGTCTGTATCAATATTCATCTTTACAACTCCATACCCAATAGCTTCACGAATTTCTTCAACGGTAGATCCGCTTCCTCCATGAAATACAAAATCTACAGGATTAGATCCCGTCCCAAATTTTTTCTGAACAAATTCCTGAGAATTTTTTAAAATTTTTGGTGTTAGCTTTACATTTCCTGGTTTGTAAACTCCGTGTACATTACCAAAAGCAGCGGCAATGGTGAATTGATCGCTTACTTTCATTAACTCTTCATAGGCGTAGGCTACTTCTTCTGGTTGTGTGTATAGCTTTGAAACATCCACATCACTATTATCAACACCATCTTCTTCTCCTCCTGTGATACCAAGCTCTATTTCTAGGGTCATTCCTATTTTACACATACGTGCTAGATACTCTTTGCAAATTGCAATATTCTCCTCTATGGGCTCTTCACTAAGATCAATCATGTGAGAACTGTAAAGTGGTTTCCCAGTTTCTTTAAAGTGTTGTTCTCCCGCGTCAAGTAAACCATCAATCCAAGGCAAGAATTTTTTTGCACAGTGGTCTGTGTGTAAAATTACAGTTGCTCCATACAATTCTGCCAGTTGGTGTACGTGTTTTGCCCCTGCAATACCTCCGGCAATGGCCGCTTGATGATTGTCATTAGACAACCCCTTTCCTGCATTAAACAAACATCCTCCATTAGAGAATTGGATATTCACAGGTGCATTTAATTCGGCAGCAGTTTCCATAACAGCATTTACACTACTATTCCCTACAACATTTACTGCTGGCATAGCAAATCCCTTTTGTTTAGCGTAGGCATGTATTGCTTGAATTTCTTTTCCAGAGGCTACTCCTGGTTTGATTGTATGTGACATAATGTTGATTAATTTAAAAGCAAAAATAGTAAATTTATGTTATAACTAAGTGTCAATAACATAGCTTTTACCACTCTTTTTACAAAGTAGATTTTATGGCAGTTACCAAAGATTTTTGAAGTTGTTTTTTGAAAAATAATATTTGATTTACCACCCAGAAAAACCCACCTATCACTAGAAAGGATAATTAATCCCAATATTGAAAACAGCATTGGCAAAGTTACTTTCTTTGAACCACCTGTTTGACTCAGAGAGTGCTGGGTTGTGAATTTTAAAACCGGTATCTAGTCTAGCAACAAAAAAGCCAAAATCATACCTAAGCCCTAGTCCACTTGCAAGGGCTAGTTCTTTTAAATCTTCCAAGCCGCTAAATCTTAGTGATTCGTCTTTTACGTTATCTAGTGCATTCCAGATATTACCTCCATCTACAAACAAGGCTCCTTTAAAGGCACCTAAAATGGGGAATCGATACTCAAGGTTAAAGGCAAGTTTAAAGTTAGCCTCGTTAAACTCAAATAAACTACCACTAGATCCTGGACCCAAATCATAAGGTCTCCATCCTCTGTTATCATTAGCTCCACCGGCAAAATAACTTCTGGTAAAAGGGATGCTTTCGCTATTTCCGTAAGGAATGGCAATACCTCCAAAGGCGCGAATGGCAAAAACATAATCGTTAGAAACCTGCCAATGTTTTATAAACTCTGCTTCTATTTTTGCATATTGAGAAAAGACAACTCCTAAGGTTTCGTAGTTTTCGGTATTGTTTTTTTCAAGTCCAAGAATGCTTGAAATGCCTGAGAGTATCTCTCCAGCTGTTTCTAGTTTCCAACGAAGTCTTGAGAAATTTTTATCAAAAATAGTTTCTCTAGTATCACGTGTCCAGGTAAAATTTGAAGCAAAAATAAGATTGTTTTCCTTTAACCTAGCCTCACGTTGGATGACACTAAAAAGGGTGTTGGTTTGCTCTTGATCTAGCGGGTAGTCTCCTTGAGCACTATTGTCTAAAAACCTGTCGATGCCCAAGGGAATCTCTAATTGAATTTCATTGTCTTGCGAGGTAGAATATAAAGAAGGGTCTATGCTTCCTGGATTGGAGCTCTCAATATCTTGAGCAATTTCATTGGCCTGGTTGTAAGAGTTGGTGTAAATATTAAAATAGTTACTCCTATTGAGATTTCTAACAAATTGTACATTAAATAAATCAAAACTATTAATTCTGGTTTTTGAAGGGCGCCAGTTGTAATTATAAATACCACTGAGGTTTTGCCTGTCTAGCCCTATATTATTTTGCGCGTTAAAACCAAGACTGATGTTGGTTGTTGGTGCCATGTATTTTGGGATCCACCTATCTACGTTAATAGGTATCATAACACGAGGAATAGATAGTTTTGAAGTAACACCAAATTCCGAAATATTAAAAAAGCTGTTGTCATCTGCAACATCTTTCGAGGCTCCTAGTGAGCCATTACCAGATATTTGTAAAATCTCAGCTCCTTTAAAAACATTTCTTAAAAACAAGGAGCCTTTAAAACCAATACCTAGTTGTTGGATCGTTGAGGTATAGGTGTCAAAACTTGCGTCTAATGTTGCTTTTTTTCTTGGTGTTAAAAAAATAGTACTCACCAGACTTTGTTGGGTACTGTCACTAGGGTCTTCCTGGTAGGTTATGTTTGGATATTTGAAAACTTTTAAATCACTAAGTTGGTTATAGGTTAGATTTCTATCTACATCTCTATATATGTTATTGGGTAAAATAGCAATGGCATCTGTTATGGCCTTTGGGTTAAATTTTAATTTATCGTAACTAAATAATGTATAGCCGTTGTAACGAACAGAATCCTGAAATTTCTTGCCTTGGTTGGCAAAGGAGTAATCTGTTACAATCTTCACTTGATTTACCTTATAGACTTTAAAAGGAACTGTTTTGGTAGTGTCATTAACGGCAATGGTGCGCTGAGGTATAATATATGTTATGTCAACTTTATTGCCTGTGTTAACGGTGTCTGCCTCAAAGTTTATGTAATCTCTATTGAAATTATAAAGCCCAGAGTTGCGCAGCTGCATGTTAATACGTTCTCGCTCGTTCTCAAAATCTGTAGCAGCATACTGAGTTGATTTTTTAATAAAGGTATTGTTTTTAGTGGCCTGAATAATCGAATCTATAATCGGAGAGTCAATTTTCTGGGCAATGTTATTTATAAAATAAGGTTTTTTTAAAGTCACATTATAGGTTAGTTCTGCTCTTTTAGCTTTGCGGCTTTTTTTTGTGATATCATAGCTCACCTGGACATTAAACCATCCTTTTTTGGCATACCACTTCTTGATCCGCTGCAGTGATTTTTTTGTTTTAGTTTCGTTAATTAGCGCTGGGGCATCTCCAGATTTTTTTAACCATTGGTTAAAACCAACGTAGTAGTTCTCTAGCTCGTTTAGTTGTTTTTTGGATAGAAGGTCAATTAGTCTTTGCTTTCTTTTGGATTTTTTTTGCACCCAAGTAGTAAAAGTGCTATCAGCCCTTTGGTCTGCAAGATTGTATACATGGAGCCCTAACGGAATGCCAATTAAAGGGATCTTAGTATTAGGGCTTTGGGTTAATTGACTAAACACCCCAAAGTCATCCACTTTTTGTCCATCCACCTCAATGATGTTTTTTGTGAGTAAGAGTTGATCTTGAGTTACATTTTTAACCGCATTACAAGACCCTAGGAGTGTCGTAATTCCTAAAATTAATGATATTTTTGTGATGCCTAATTTCAAATGTGTTGAAAGGGTCAAAAGGGTTGTTTATCTAATAATCAAAAATACTATAATTTGATAAGTAAAGGTCAAATAAAACTAATAACGAGTCTACAGCAAAAAAAGTACCGTAATAAAGAGGGTCTTTTTATTGCAGAAGGGGTGAAGGTAATAGGCGAGCTTTTAAACCAAGGGCTTGAACTTCATAGCCATTTTCATATAAATGCACAGCCAGATGATACTAGCAAGCAAGAAATTTCAGAGGTGCTGCTTCAAAAAATTAGTTGTTTAAAAACTGCTAACACTTCTTTGGCTACCTTTAAAATACCTACTCCAACTCCGCTTTTAAGCAAAGGGCTAACCCTTGTGGTAGATGCTGTTAGAGATCCAGGGAATCTTGGAACCATAATTAGGCTCTGTGATTGGTTTGGAGTTACCCAACTGGTGTGTTCTCAGGATACCGTAGATTGTTATAATCCTAAGGTGGTACAAGCTACTATGGGTTCTATAGCTAGAGTTGCTATTCATTACTTAGATATTCATCAATATTTACAACAAACCAAACTGCCAGTATATACAGCCATAATGGATGGCCAAAATGTGTATAATGCCACTTTGGCTAGTGATGCAATACTTATTATGGGTAATGAGGCAAATGGGGTTTCTCAAGAAATAAAAGCGCTTTCTACCCATCAAATTGCTATTCCGCAATTTGGTGCCTTGCACGCTACAGAGAGTTTGAATGTTGCCACAGCAACAGCAATACTGCTAAGTGAATTTGCCCGTACTACTGAAAGGTAAAATTAATAAACACCCCTCTAGAATTAATAGAACTTAAATTTGAAGTCCATCTACTTAATGGGTTATTGTCTGGAACAAGTTCATCACTTGTTGCAAATACGCCCCTAATTGTTGGCGTAAATTTAAAGAAATACAGATAGATATCTACCCCAAAACCAAGCTCAAAATAGTTAGTGATGCGCGATGTTCTAAATTGTCCTAGACTATTGTCTTCAGGATTTCTCTCGTTACTTGATAGGTTTAAAGAAGTAGAGACCCCGCCCACCACAAAGGGTTTCCAGTTGTTGAGCCTTTTGGTGCTAAATTTCAGCAATAATGGCAAGTGTATATAGGTAGATTTCACCTCACGTAGTGCGTCTATTTCATCGCCAATTCTTGGAAATGTTAGGTTTCTTTGGGTAAAATAAAGTCCTGGTTCTAGCCTAAGGTTAAGGTATTTATTAATGCGCATATCTCCAATAAGCCCCACATTAAAGCCCGTGGTGGGCTCAACAATTACATCTGTATTAGTGTTACCCAACTCATCTTTGTACTCAATTTTAAAATCATAGCTATTAAAGCCTAAAAAATAACCCCAAGTTAAAAATTTGGCATCAAAGGTTTCTAAATTAGACAAGCGTTCTCTATTAAATAGTTGTGCTTGCACACTTTGAGTGAGTAGTCCTAAGGCCAGGAGTATTATTAGTTTTTTCATGCTATTTTGTAGCGCTATAAATGGTGGCTACACCAAAGGTTTGTGGTGTATGTTGTACCTCTATAAACCCAGTTTTTCTTAAAATATTGTTTAATGCTTCTCCGTGAGGAAAAACAGAGGCGCTTTCACTTAAATAATTATAGGCAACCTTGTCTTTACTAAATAAGGTGCCAACTAGAGGTAAAATATTCTTGCTGTATATGTGATATCCTTGTTTGAAAGGAAACTTTTCTGGGACAGAGGTTTCTAGTATAATAAAGAGTCCTCCTTTTTTTAATACACGCAGTATTTCAGAAAGGCCTTTTTCTAGGGTTTCAAAATTCCGTACCCCAAAAGATACCGTCACCACATCAAAGCTATTGTTCTTAAAGGGCATGGCCTCCCCATCTCCTTTGATAAAGTCTACTTTTGCCTCTAAAGGAGTTTGATGTACTTTTTTGCGAGCCATAGACAACATACCCTCAGAGAGATCGAAACCAACTATTTTTTTTGCAGCAATGTGTTTGGCAAATTGTATGGCTAAATCACCGGTACCTGTAGCCACATCTAGTATGCTATCAGGGTTGTGCTTTTTTGCCATTTGTAGCACTTTTCGGCGCCATTTTAAGTCTGTACCTAAAGATATGACTCTATTAAGATTGTCATACTTATTTGATATAGTGTCAAACATTTGTTCTACCTGCTCTTTTTTGTTGAGGGTAGAATCTTTGTAAGGGGTTACTTTTTTTTGTGTTGTCATTTCGGGTGCAAAAATAGCAATTTTTATTGTTACATTTTCTTCATTTTTTAAAACCACATTAAAATAATTCATCTTGTAAAAGCCCTGGTTTGTTTGTAGGATGATTCTCAATATAGAAGATACTATCTGTAGTGTCCTTTGTGATTTAAAAATTCAATACATTTGCACTTTATTTCTAATTATTCTTATGAAAATTATTATCGCCGGTGCAGGTGAAGTAGGGTTCCATTTGGCAAAACTATTATCTTTTGAGTCTCAGGATATCACACTTATTGATACCCACAGAGATTCTTTGTCTTATGCAGACACCCATTTAGATATCCGCGTGGTTCGTGGAGATGCTACTTCAATTAAAGTTTTAGAAGACAGCAATGTTGTTGAAACAGATTTGGTCATAGCGGTAACCTCCTCAGAGACTACCAATATTACTGTTTGCGTTTTAGCCAAACAACTAGGAGCAAAGAGAACCATTGCTAGAATATCAAACACAGAATTTATAGACCGTAAAGATGAGGTTGGTTTTACCAAATTTGGGATTGATGAGCTAATTTCTCCAGAGTCTTTAGCTGCCAATGAAATAGAGTTGCTTTTAAACCAGAGTGCTTTTAACGACACCTATGAGTTTGAAGGAGGCGCTTTAACAATGATTGGCCTGCATTTAAACCGCACCAATAGTTTTGTAGATAAAACAGTTAAGCAGGTGGCAAGCGTGTTCCCAAATTTAAAATACGTGCCTATAGCCATGCAGCGTTATGGTACTCAATATACTATTATACCAAGAGGAGATACGCTATTTAAAGAGGGAGATCAGGTTTATTTTATAACCACCAAAGAAGGGGTTGATGAAATTTACGAGCTTACCGGAAAACAGCGGCACGAGATTAGAAATGTAATGATTTTGGGAGGTAGTAATATTGGGTATAAAACAGCCAATGATTTATGTAAAAATAAATTTAATGTAAAGCTTATTGAAAACGATAAGGAAAAGGCTTTTGAAATAGCCGATGACATACCTAGCTGTCTAGTTATAAATGGTGATGGAAGAAATGTAGAACTACTCTTAGAGGAGGATATTCAAGACATGGATGCTTTTATATCTGTGACAGGAAATAGCGAAACCAATATCATGTCTTGCTTGGTAGCAAAATCTAAAGGGGTTAAAAAAACAATTGCCCTTGTAGAGAATATGGACTATTTTCAGTTGTCTCACTCAATAGGTATCGATACTTTAATTAACAAGAAACTTCTAGCGGCCAATAATATCTTTAGATACATCCGCAAAGGAGAGGTTGTTGCTATGACCAAGCTTAACAACATGAATGCAGAGTTGTTGGAGTTTGTGGTAACACCATCTTCTAATGTTGCAAACAAGACCATACGCGATATTGATATTCCTCGCTCTGCCATAATTGGTGGTGTAGTAAGAGATGGTGAAGGGCAAATTGCCCTGGGTGATTTTAAAATCCAAAGCGGTGATCGTGTTGTTGTATGTTGCCAACCACAGTCTATAGGTAAAGTAGAAAAACTCTTTGTGTAATGAGTTTTTTTAAACAAGTAAATCATAAAATCATTGCACATATCATGGGCCTTCTACTTGTGGTAAACGGCTCTTTTATGTTAATAGCCTCTATTATGAGCGCTGTCTACCAAGATGGTGTGCTTCATCAAATGTTACTCTCAGGACTAATTACTTTGGCCACAGGAGCCTTGGTTATGTTTTTGACCCGTGCTCATAAAAAAGAACTACACAAAAGAGATGGATATATTGTTGTGGCAATGGGCTGGGTGATTATGTCCTTGACCGGCACATTACCCTATTTGTTTACAGGTGCAATACCCTCATTTACCAATGCTTTTTTTGAGACTATGAGTGGCTATTCTACCACTGGAGCGAGTATTTTAAACGATGTAGAAAGCCTCCCAAAGGGTATTTTATTTTGGAGGAGTATTACCCACTGGATTGGTGGTATGGGTATCATTGTTCTGGCTGTTGCTATATTGCCACTGCTTGGTATTGGTGGTATGCAGTTGTTTGCTGCAGAGGCTCCTGGTCCTACTGGTGACAAGCTACATCCAAGAATTACAGATACTGCAAAACGCTTGTGGCTCATCTATGTGGGGTATACCGCTGCAGAGACCTTGTTGCTAAGCCTGGCGGGTATGAGCTTTTTTGATGCTATTAATCATTCATTAAGCACACTGAGTACAGGTGGTTTCTCTACTAAAAATGCTAGCATAGCACACTGGAATGACACGCCGCTTATACAGTACATAATTATGTTTTTTATGTTTCTAGCTGGTACTAATTTTGTATTGAGTTATTTTGCATTTAAACTCAAGTTTTCAAAAATAATTCATGATGAGGAGTTTAAAACCTACTCATTTTTACTAGTAGTGCTTACGGCTATTTTTGCAGCGGTTATTTACTTTAAGGTTGATTTTGGCGCCAGTAGTATTGTACACCCAATGGTATGGGGAGAATTGGAAGCTAGTGTTCGTCATGGTCTATTTCAGATATTAGCCATTGTTACCACTACAGGTTTTGTAACGGCAGATTATGCTATCTGGACTCCTATTTTAACGATCTCTTTATTTGGTTTAATGTTTTTGGGTGGATCTTCTGGATCAACCTCTGGAGGTATTAAAATTGTACGTCATTTAATTATGATTAAAAATGGAGTTTTAGAGTTTAAACGCACCTTGCACCCAAATGCAATTTTACCGGTTCGTTACAACACAAGAGCTGTACAAAGGCCTATTGTATTTAATATACTTGGATTTTTTATATTGTATATGCTTTCCTTTATTGTTGGTGTGATTGTTTTTTCTGTGCTCGGGCTAGATTTTAAAACGGCCCTTGGTGCTGCAGCATCAACTCTTGGTAACGTAGGTCCAGCTCTAGGAGATCTTGGCCCTGTACATACCTATGCAGATCTGCCAGCATTGGCAAAATTATGGGCTACGTTTTTAATGTTAATTGGAAGACTGGAGCTTTTTACAGTGCTTATTTTATTTACGCCTTTTTTCTGGAGATCACGATAGGCTTAGTCATTAAAGGAAATAATTTCTATTTCTACGCGCCTGTCATTGTTACTTCTTTTGCCTAGTGGTTGCCTAAAGGCCATCCCTTTATAGCTCATTCTGTTTTTGCTAATCCCTTTTTTAATAAGGTAATTATAAACGTATTGAGCCCTAGCCTCGCTTAAGTTTTTCTTTCCTGTTCTTAGATTTGTAAAATCTATTCCAGGGTTATCAGGGTCTCCGCAGCAAATATGGCCAAGGAGCTTAAAAGTCATGTTTGGGTATTGTTGTAAAAAGGTAAGAAGTTTTTTGAGTGCTTTTTTACTCTCATTTAGCATGATGTCTCTGTCTTGATAAAACCTAATTCCTTCAATTGTGATTTTGTCTCCCGCTCTAAATACTTTTGCATATTCTGGCGGAATGCCTTTTTGAGTGGGTTTTAATACAATCTCTCCTGCTACTTTTACATGGTATTTTTTTAGGTGAATAAAAATATCTACACGTCTGTTGGTTTTTGAATCACTATCCAACTCTCCATATCCTTGAGATGAAATAATGGTAAACTCACGCAAGTTTTTGGTCACATTTGCTGCTCTATCTTTAGAGAGCGTTAGGTTGTAATCTTCTTTGCCAACTGTGTTTGTGTAGCCTTTAATATGTACATCAAGCTTGTCTTTATGGTGTAGTTTTTTTATGCTATCAAGAATAAAAATGTGCGCTTGTGTAAGCTGTGATTTGTCATTTTCGAAATATAATGAAAACTCCATCTGATCTTCTTGTGCCCACAAAAAAGGAGCGCAAAATATACATATATATGAAAGTAAAAGTTTCATGTGTGATAATTTTCAATACCTAAATGTACTAAAATCTATAGACTTGCCTTGTTTGAAGAACTAAGGAGTCTGCTTTTTAGACAAATGACTCAAATCTATTTCGTTTATTTCTTTTCCTGTTGAGAGTGTTATAAGGCTTTGAACATTACCTAAATAGGGCAGAAGGGTCAGTTTTGTGATTATAAAAGTCTCGTAGGCCTCTATGTCTTCAACGATTAACTTGAGCAAGTAATCAAAAGTACCACTAACCCTATGGCACTCTACAACTTCTGGAAAATCGTTTACTTTTTTAACAAATTTCTCTAAGTAGCTGCGCGTGTGCCCTTGCAGTGTTATAGCAACAAATACCGTTTGCTTAAGCCCTAATTTTTTTTGATTTAGCCTAGCAGAATATCCTTTTATATACCCCTCTCGCTCAAGTTTTTTTATGCGCTCAAAAACAGGGGTTGTAGACCTTTTTAAATCTTCAGCAAGACTCTTTACAGTTCTGTTAGAGTCTTTTTGTAGTGCCTTTAAGATGGCTATGTCTGTACTATCAAGTTTCATTTGCTGTTTATTCGGTTATTTGAGTATAAAAATAGAATAAATATTATGTTTTTTGTTTTTTTTTAGAATAAAACACTAATTATTAACTTTAAGGCAGGTGATACATATTTTTTAAAATGCATTTTTTGTATTTTTATACATTATATAAAAGAATGATTAGGTATGACTGAAACTGCATTTAATATGCCTAAAATGGGCGAAAGTATTACCCAGGGCACCATACTAAATTGGTTGATACAAGAAGGGGAGGCATTTCAAGAGGGTGATATTCTTGTTGAAATAGCCACAGACAAGGTAGATAACGAGGTGCCAGCTCCAGGCTCTGGAGTTATGATCTCTCACAAGGCCAGCGTCAATGATGTAATTGAAGTAGGACAAACCATTGCTTTATTATCATTATCTGATGGAGTATCTTTCACTAAAACAGCTATACAAAATACTCCCAAGAGAGAGGTGACTAAAAGGGAAGCCACCACCAAAAAATCCTTAACCACCAACGGCTCTTTTAAGGTAAACGACAACGTTTTTATTTCTCCCCTTGTAGATGCTATGGCTAGAAAGCATCATATTAGCTACCAGGAGCTAGGCTGTATAA
>Ga0307999_1000143_pt1 | contig 19560 bp, 11 predicted proteins | sample Neamet1_FD_203158 | JGI IMG/M metagenome (GOLD analysis project Ga0307999, IMG submission 203158) | Marine microbial communities from water near the shore, Antarctic Ocean - #1 | ecosystem: Environmental > Aquatic > Marine > Unclassified | place: Southern Ocean | collected 2014-06-04 | reverse complement strand
TGTCTGCGTCCTTAGAAAGTCCTAAGTTTTTTTGTATTCGCTGTGCCTGGTCTGCATTAATTTGTCCAAGCTCATTCATGTTGTTTGTCCACGCAGATACTCTTGTATCGCTTTCCTGTGACAATTCCTGAACTATAAAATCCATCTCGGTAAGCTTAGAGGCAAGCTCTATCTTACTCATTCTTTTGATGTCCATCACCTTGTTTACTACCATGCTTGACGTATTGTTTCCAAAACCACCAATACCCTCTGCTGCAACTTCCTTGTAATCTATTTCATCTCCAACACTAATTTGAGCTGAAACCTCTCCAAGCATTTCCGCAGCTGGGTCAAACGCAAATCGCTCTGCCACCCCAGCTACAATCTTTTTTGTTCTTGTAGCTGTTTTACCAACCTTAAACACACGACCAGCAAGACCAGCGGTTATAAAGTCCATAGTAGCAATAGGAATACCTCGCTTAAAACCTCTTTCTTTTGCTGTTGCCCAAATTTCTGGGTCGTTTACAGCAGTAACTACATCCTGTGGGTTTAGAACATCTAGTCCTTTGTCCTCCATGGCTGCAAAAAATTCATTAGTATACTCCATGGCAAGAGAGGTCGCGGCCATCCCTGTTTTCATACCCTGCCTCAAACCTATTCTAAGACCTGTCATTGCACCAGCTGCTGCTCCTCCAGGACCAGCTGTTGAACCAGTAGCGGCACCAATACTCATACCTGCTGCTCCTCCTGCTACTGTACCAGCCGCAACCATCTCTGTTCCGTAAGGAAGCATCATACCTATAGAGTTTATAGCCATAACCATTCCCACTTTAATTGGGTCTCTCATAAATAAATCATAGCTCTCTCTAAATCCTGAAGACCTTTGCCATCTTGACATTAGCCTGGACTGTGTTCTGCCTTGATTTGCACCTTTATATGAGGCTATCATTTCAGCTGCCTTCTTAACATCCTCTTCGTTGTCAATGTCAAGGTTCTGAAAATCAAAAGGCATACCCGTAGTTAGCTGGAGTATAACTTCAGATGCGTTTCCATCGTTTAACCCAGCTCGAAGCTCTCCGTATATTGCAGCCACTCCGTCTGCCATGTCCTTGGTTATTGATTTGTCATACTTAGCACTGTAAAAAGTCTTAGAGGTTTCGTATAAATCAGCAGCGTGCTGTTTCTCTACGTTTATAGATTTTGTCTGTATTCTAAGGTCGTCTATTAGCTTTGCCTGCAGTTCATTTGCAGGCACGACATCCTCTAGGTCTTTGACAGGAACACCAAACTCTCTTAAAGATAAAACATCTAGGTCATCCTGAGCAAAAAGTAATTGTCTGTTTTCTTTAGCTGCTTTCTGAGATAAAGCTTCGTATTTTTCGTGTGTCTTAATATCAAAATCTTCTCTGAGCTTAATCTTTTCTTCGCTATTAACCTCAGAGTATAGATTGTTTTCTATTTCTCGTTGTTCTTTTGCTGCCTGAGAAGCATCATCTCTTAGTACTCCGTTTACATAATAACCACCGTACAATTCTTTTTCTTCTGGTGTCAGCTCACTAATTAAATCTCTCTCCTCATCATCGTCTAGCTGTTCTTCTAAAAACATTCTAGTGTCTCTAGCTTTAAGGTACTGCTGGTACTTATCATCCTCTGCTGCAAAGTTTAAACCAGCAGCAGAATATAATTGTTTACCTATTACGTTTGTTGCGTGATTATCTTTCCAAGAACCTTCAGCAAACTTAGCTGCTTGTTCTGCGGTTTCAAACTCAAAGACCTCACCTCTTTCTTCAGCTAACTTTTTAGCTTCGTCAAAATCAAGTTCAAGCCAGTCTTTAGGTTTACTTCCATAAAAATTAGGGTCCTTGGGAAACAGTGTAGGGATAGCATAAAATCTGCCGTTGGCCTCGTAGTCTGTCATAAGAACTGTAGACTCAGTTCCGTCTTCATTTATTCTTGGAGCTATACGTAGGTTCTGTGCCTTGTCTGATTGAAAAGCAAGGTCATCAAACTCACTGTCTTGATACTCTTGCTTAGCGTTGTTAGTTATAAAGTCTTTTAGTTTCTTAGACTCTAGTACTTCAGACGATGAAAAAAATGGTTGTAGGTCTATGGTCTCGGTTGCTGTTCCGTCAAAGTTTGAAACAATAACAGCATCGCCCATGCCAGTCTTCTCAAATGTAAATCCGTATTTTAGAAATTTACCTCTTAGTAAAGCAATTGCAGTCTCTTCATCCTGCTTTATAAGTTCAGTATCGATAATTGAAAGGTCCTGAAGAAAAGCATCGCCTTCTTGTTGAAGTAACAAGCTGTCTTGCCCCTGCTGTGCTTCAAGATTTTTTTGATTTTGTTCTTCGGCTAGGAAATTAGCCATGGCCTCAGGTCTTTCCTGCTGGTATAGCTCTTCTGCTGCTGCAACTTCCTGTTGGTATATTTCTTCTTGCTGTTGCTGAGCTTGAAACTCAATAGGGTTCTCTATTTCTGTAGGCAAGCGGTTGATTGCCGCTGTCCTTGTGTTGTCACTAGCAGGAGTTTGCTGGCCTTCTCTAAGAACAAGGTCATTAGGCTTCTCGAACTGCGCCAAAGAACCATCTTCCACATTCGATTCCGTATCGACTTTTTTTTTTACTGTCTTTGGAGGCTTTGCTCCAATCAATTCTGCATAAGCATCCTTTGAATCACGATAGCCTGCCCCTACATAAAGGCCGAACATGTCGTTTAATGCTGCAGGATTATTCTTCATTAGTTCTGAAAACTGTTCCAGGTTCCCTTCGTAACCCTCGGCCACAAACATTCTGTGTGACTGCTCTAACTGCTCTTTATCTATATTCAACATGCTTTAATTGTAATTAGTTACCAACTGGGTACGCTGCACCTACTCCGTTTCTTTCTTTTCTAGTTTTATACTTTGGCGAACCTGAAATTTTTCCTCCGTTATTCTTAATGTATAATGCCTGCTGAATCATAGCTGCCTCTGTTCCGCTTTGCTTTGTAATGTAGTCTCTTATCTTTTTCATAGAATCACCACCATCTATCTTAATATCTTCAGAGAATACTCTCACACCCTTAGGGCTTTTGTATTCAATCCTAACGAACTTTCCACTATCATCACCCATTTTGTTGAGTGCTTCAAGTTTAAATCCAGCTGGCATACTGTCGGTATACTTACCTACAAAGTTATCGTTGGCGGCATCACCAGCAGATTTAACCATAGTCTTTATAGCAGCCTCTTCGGTATCATCAAACTTAGCCTCTAGTATTCTTTCAAATGCAGAACCCTGGCTTTCTGTCGTTGAACCACCCTGCCTGTTAGCAAACACGCTATCAATAAAGTTAGCACCTAGTCTTCTAGCACCATCGTCTCCTGTTTTAAATCCTCCAACCCTAGTCATAACAGTATCTATATCATCTACACCATGCACAAAATTACCTAACCTTGCCCAATCTTCTTGCGTTATAGTTTCTGGGTCATAAGCAATTACTTCGTTAAGAGTTGGGTCTTTATAACTCACCTCAATTTCACCAATCCTAGTCATATCAATAGCTAGTATACCATCCGCACCATCACCCTTAACTCCTTTAGCAATCTTAGAGTTTAATAAGTTAGTCATAGCGACTTTCTTTTGTTCTGGAGTCCCCCAGTACAATGTGTTCCATGAGCTTATACCTTGTTCTTCAGCTTTTTCTAGCTTAGAGTTGTTCTTGTTGGTTTGGCTCTCCTTTGATTCATTGTAGACAGTTTCTGATTCTGTGTAGTCTAGCTTATTTCTAAAGTTTGTTTGTGCAGCTCCAAACGCAGCAGCCTTCTGGTCCTTGGTCATGTCAACCGTTATTGTTCCGCTACCATCATCCTTTACTAGAACGTAGTTTTTACCCTTCACCACCTTACCCCTAAGGTCTGGGTCAAGAGTTGGGTAGTATTTGTTTTTATTCTTATCAAACACTAAACTGTTTGTAAGTACCGACAACGCCTGGTATTCGTTACCCATATAGCTATTAATCATTTCCTTTTCGTACTTCTCAAAATTAGATATAGCATCAGTTAAAAGACCGTCTTCGTCCTTGCCTCTCTGAGTTGGGTCCAGAATAGTTTTTATGTTTCCAGAATAGTTTTCTCCACCAGCTGTTCTTATAGCTGTTATGTACTTAGCAGTACGCTCAGCTTCTGTGGACATTGCTCCAGATAAATCAAACTTATCATATCTCTCCTTATACCTGTTTCTCATTTGATTAACAGTCATCTTATCGCCTTCAGTACCTGAAAGCCTAGCTACTTTATTCCTAGTTTTTAACTCATAACCCCCACCATCAGTATCTATGTATTCTTCTTCAGTTTTTACGTACTTACCTATACTTACCGCACCACTTTCCATATTTATAAATGTACCTGCATCTTTAAGATTAGCAAGTCCCTCTATATTTTCCATAAGCATAGACTCAAGTACCTGGCTTTCGTCATTTTTAAACCTAACCATTTTGTCATCGTACTCCTTCTGGTATTCTTTACTTAAACCAAACAGGCTTTTGGTGTCATCTCTTAGCTGCTGACGTGATGCAGTATACTGTCTGTCGGTCATCAAACCATTTTTAAAAAGTCTATCCTGAATAAGTCTAGCTCTTGATGCGTCTGTTGCGTGATTGAGTGCAAATGTATTAGCGGTTTTGTAGTCACCAGATGGAGCTTCATCAAGCTCAGTCTGATAATCTAATGACGCCTGTTCAAACTCGTCTCTTTTATCCTGTCTGTCCTTACCAGCTTTTAAAAGACCATCGCTAAGGTTCTTACCAATACTCTGCCAGTCAGGGGCTTGATTGTTTTCTCTTTCTATATATCCGTAGTAGCTCATACTTTAGTTTTGATTCATTTGAAGATATACTGAATTTCGTTGTTCAGGCGTAAGCTCCATCATAAAGTTTTTAAACTCAAACTCAGTCATATCTTTAATATCACTCAGGTCTGTTCTTGCCATCGATGTGGAGGTTACAGAACCATCTGCATTTTCTGTGTTCACCTGTTTGTTTGGAATTGTTCCTCCTAGAGTTAAGCCAGATATTTGGTTTTGATAATTAACCTGCATCCCTGGAAGTTTCTGAGCGTTAAACTCTTTTCTTGATAAATTAGAACCTCTTCGTTCCTTTCTGATAAATTTATTTTGTTTTCTTTGTGCTTCTTTGGCCTCGCTTGACTTACCGTAGGTACTTGATGTTGCCATGTTTGCGCCCTGCATTGCTCCACTTGCAACACCTTGAAAACCTGCTGCATTATTTGCAGCAGAAGAATCTGATAAAGCTGCTGCTGCTTGCTGAGCACCTGATATTTCATTAAGCTTTAATTGAATTCCTATGTCATTTTTTCTAGTAGCCTCATCAGCGGAAAGTTTTTCAAGGTCTCCCAAATCTGATGCCATACCTTCTCTTGAGGCTGCTGCTGCTTCAGTTACACCAGCTTGTAACCTACTGCTTCCAGCTAATACTCCACGCTGGTCACCTTCTCGAATAGCGTCCATCTCAGTTTTAGTTGCTGTCTTTATGTTGTCTGACTCTCTCTCATAAGCCTCTGTCTGAAGAGACAAGGCATCCATTTCGTTTTTAGTTAAAGCTTTTTCAACCTCAGCCATTGCAATATCCGCTGATAGTTCTGCTGCCTCTGCTGCTCTTTTATCTTTACCTGCCTGAATAAAACTCATGGTGGTAGTTCCTACTGTTATTGCTAATGCTGCTATTGCTCCTGACATAATAATTTTTTATTTAATATAACGTGCTCAGGAAGTTCTTTATAGTCTTCTGTATAAACTTCTTTCTCAGCCTCTTCTACTGTTGTTGCGTCTGTTCTGTAAACACAAACCCAGGTTGTATCCTCATGAATATAAGCAACTCTTTGTGTTCCTATCTCAGTCATTACTTTCATAGGAGCTTTTATTTTTTTAACCTCTCCTGTGTCTAGTAAAACTGACATCTCTCCTTTTAAAAAAAAAGAAGGATGGTTTTGCTTATGAATAAAACTTACTACCACTGTATCCTTAGGCATGAATATTTCTCTGGTGTATAGCCCATCTTTTAAATGATGACTCACTGGCATTAACTCATTCATTTCTGAAGTGTGGTGCGCAACAGCATCATCGTGTAATACAAGGTTTTCTTTAAACAACTTAATATTATCCCAAAGAACACCCCTATTATCATGAACATATTCTAGTATGCTTTCTGGTTTATTTTTCTTAAAGATACTTAATATACTCATAGCTTTTACAAAGATATGAATTTTATGGGAAACTTTTAAACACTTGACTTTTTACAGCAAATAGTTCTGTGGCCGATGTGTTATCGTTTGTTAATGTGAACTCACAAAAATGACCCATCACTCCCTGAGACTCTGCTATAGAATTTTTAATGTATAAAAAATATTCATTTTCTGATGGTATAGGTCCTACTCCTGGAACAAAGGTGTTGATTACAATCTTAGATGTTCCATTATTTAACAGCGCAACCGATGTAACTATACCTGCCAAGCTTGGCTGTAGCACCCCTGAAATATCAACTCCAAAATAAAAAGCATCGCCAATAGAAAGCATTGAGTCTACTATAGTTGGAGGAACAAACGTAATCTCTGTATCTACAAGTCCAACCTGTATACTATCACTCACACCAACGCCTGTTAATGAACGTAAAGGATATTGGTCTGCATTAGCTGGAACACTTCCTTCATTTCTAATGTAAGAAAACCAGTCACCTTCCTTCTTCTCAAACTCAGAGTAGTCAATAATTCCTGTCGTCTGCAAATCTGTTATAAAAGTTCCAGTCCAAGCATCATCCCCCTCTAGAGCAATTGTTTTAAATTTTTTATTTTCCAGAGGACTGTCATTAAATATACTTGTCAATGTAGAAGCCCCCTGCTCTCCGTAAAAATTATTTCTTAGTTCGTTTGTATTATGCTCGTAAAGGTTACCTCCTTTAAAGCTGTACATAAACTGATTCATTCCTTTTATAATCTCAGGGTAGTAAGAATAAAAAGAAGGCCACCCCTTAGAGGATGCGCTGTATGTTAATGTGTATAAAAAATTTTCTTCCATATTTTAAAATTAAACAACGTCACATGTCTGACCTACGCCACACTCATATATAAATAAAACCTCCTGGCTCTCAATCTCTAAAACCTTAAAGGTAGTTGAAGGGCTGCCTGTTGTTGTTGCAAACTCCGAAACAGCATAAAAACCATCTGGAATCGAGGCACCAGCTATTACATCTCCAACAGTTATTTGGGTATAGCTATTACCAGAAACAGTAGTAAATTCTACGTCTATATCAAAAGAAGAACCGAACTGACAAAAAGTATTACAGATACTCTGTGGGTTTAGAACTCTAAAGAAGCTAGGCTCAACACACTCCTCTGGACAGTTCTGAGCAGGCTGTAAAACACAGTTAACCAGCTCACGCGCAATAATCTCGTCAGAATAAAATCCATCAGGGGCACAGGTATCCATTCCAATATCTGTAAAGATGGCGGTTGATGACGCAAGGTCGGGACCGTTTAAGTAATATGTTTCAAGTTGTGGCATTATATTTTTTTTAAGGTTCTTGACAATCGCAGCAGGCGTTCTGAAGGCTTGATGTTGAATAGCATAAGCTTGCAGGTGTTGACTGTCTGTAGTCATACACTAGATACAGGTTGCCACCGACATCAGGCATTGTAAATTCTCCTGAATAAATTAAAGGTGCTTGACTAACATTCAAAGGAAGTGGAGCACCTGCCGCACTTAATAAGCTTGTTATCCCAGCAGTTGTTGACGGGTAATTTGTACTTGTTCTTAATGAATAAAAAGAATCTTGAGATGGGTCGAACACAAAACTATCCGTTGGTCTCTTGTTAGATATAACGCTTACTTCAGCACCGTTAGCAGGAACAACACCTCCTCCTTGCGGAGCAAATATGTCTGTATATTGACTTATAATAAAAGTACCTGTATCATCTAAAAACGTAACCTGCTCACTATGAAGCGGTGATATAAACGTACCGTCTGTCCACCTGTACTCATTATGAATATTGTTTCCAGAATCAGGAGCGTTTGTTAAACATATTTGATGCACTCTAATACCTGTTGGAGCTGGACAAGCAAGCCTAACGGTTAAAGAAGAATTCTTTTTTCCTTCAATAAACACAGTTGCTGTAGTTTGTGAAACACTATTCTTATCAAAAATCCATCCAGTTGTTCCGTTACTTAGAACAGTAGTAGGCACGACATCAACAGAGTTGTATCTAACTCTAATAGAACTAAGCTCAGAACCTGATGGTGTCTGTGCGGTTGCGGTTAAAGCTGTGTCTCCAACTAATGTGCCTAGGTCTAGGCAGTACTCAACAGATTTGTCATTATTAAAAGCAAACTCTCTGTTGATACCACAAGCAATACACTCTTGTTCTGAAGGTAATTCAATTGGGTTCATACTAAGAACATACTCGTTCATGTACGGGTCAAAGCCTCCAATCTTTTGATAGTTGATGCTTGATATAAACCTGTCTCTAAACCACGACCTCATTCCTGATTCGGATATAACCGTAAGCTGCTCGTTAGACCCTGAAGAACCTGTTAGTTTTATAACAGCCCCTCTTTTGGCATCTGTAAAATACTTATCAAATCCCCAGGAACAAAAGCTCTCAGGGTTTCTAGATATTCCGTACTCCTCAATCCTAGCTATCTGTGTTCCTAGTACCTCAGGTATAGAGGCAACTGTACCTCCTCCAATTGAATCACTAATCAAGTTTTTACCAGCTAACACATAGGATATCTTATCCTCCTGAAGTACAAGTATATCTGTTTCCCTACCACTTAACTTTTCAATAGGACCGTAAACATCCTCAAGCGGTTTGAAGTTTAGTAAGCCTAAGTTAAATTCATTAAGCTTATTTACATTACTCTCGTCATTGTATACACCACTATATGTTAAGTCCGCAAAACGATGTGCCTGTCTAAACTCTAACTCTGATGTGGATGTGGTTCTTTCTCCTAAAGAAAATTCTTTACCAACAATAGAGTCACGAATCCTATAGCTCTCAACTCCGTTACCAAAAGAAAAACAATTAAAGAAATCAGTTTTTATAATAGCTGGCTGAGTCGCAGTCTGATTCTGTATATTACCTTCATGTGCTCCAGTACTTTTATCAATACTATAAACATCAGCTGATTCATACCATAAATCAGGAGTAGCATCCTGAGGCTCTGTTTCAAAAACTAACGTGGTCTCAGCTCTGAATACTTCAATTGTAGCGTCAATACATGCGCGTCTCTTCTGATTATTAGCAGCACCTGCACAGCTATTTGTTCCTACAAGACCTAAGAACAATGAATTTGTAGGGTCTCCTGCAGGACCTTCAGCACCTTCTATAAACTGCCACTGATAAACACATCTATCCTCAGGCATCTGCGGTGTGAGTGGCCCAAGTTGATTGTTATAGAAATTAGCAAAGTAAGGAGGAGGACAATCCTGGTCTCCTGCCACCTCAACCCTACCGCCATCAAGCCTTGCCTCGACATTGTCTCCGTCAAAAAATTCTTTAAAATTATCGTAGTCCTGGGAGGCAACTAATGCAAGCTCTAGAATATACGCTCTTTTTTCACACTTCCCATTAGTTCCGTTTCTATTAAATGTAACATTTATATTTACCCTAGACCCCTGAGGTATGTCGTACTGTAACTGTTGCCCAGGAATATTGGGGTCTGGAATACTTACAGGATACAGCAACCTTGGATGCTGACCCCCTTTTTGAGCACAATTACTTTTAGCTCCTTCTAATATAAATGGCAGTTCAGATTCTACTACTGTAAAGTCATTAGGAATAATTTTCATGTAAGTACCTGCAGGTATTGGAATCTCAGCACCCCCTTGTGTTTTAGGAGCAGGGTCTATAAAATTCCTAGTCTCAGCAGTCTTAGTTAATACAGTAGCGTACTGACATCTAGATGTTACACCGCTTGTGTCAGCCTTTACCCTTAGCCTATCTCCTTCCTGAACCTTTCTCGCGTTCTCCCCTTCTAATAAAAAGAATACCGCAGATGTTGTGGAGTCAGCTATGAAAAGATTTGTAAACACTGTATTGTAGTCCTCAAAGTCAGGCTTCATAACAAACTTATATCTATCAGCCCAAGAGGGCGCAAGCTGTGATTGTGGAATAGTAACCTGCACAGAGTTCTGTGTTGCAGATTTTGAGCAGCCCACATGAACTGTGTTCAGAGGGCTAACTAGAGCTGTACTAGAACGATTAAACTCATCCATATATACAATACCTACCTCATAGTCTCTATCACTATGAAGGCTCTTTGGGTTTCCTGTGCTTAAAAAAGTACCGCTTGATGAATTTACTTGATAGTACTCATATACATCTTGTGTTGGATTAGCTAAATCATCAACAAACCTCATAGCAATAGGAACAATAGCTATTGTTGTTAGTGACGGAGAGCTTATTATTCTTATTGGCTGCAATTCCCCACTAATACCACTAGCAAATTTAGTTAGTCCGCCTAGGTTGTTAGGTATAGAACAATTAAAATTATCTGTTATGGTGTTACCATCACAAGAGGTTTCATTTCCTGGCACACTATCATACACAGGTTTTATGTTTGCCGCTGTTCCTATAAGATTAACAAACGAAGGGTCAATAGATAAATCATAAACACTATTAAAATCAACAGGAAGATTAAAAGAAAAGTCTAGTTCTAAGTTACTTGATGTTTGAGTTGGAAAAGGTGTATCTCCACTAAAGCCTTGATGACCATATCTAATCTCAAAAAACAAAGTTGCCCCTGCCTTTAGTTCAACATCAGCAAGGTCAAAAATCGCTACTGCATTTGGAGTGTTTCTCTGAACATCAATAGAGTAAATATAAGAAGTGCTGTCGTCTGGAAATTCTCCAATACCAATTTCTTCAGAAATAAGTTCCGTAAAATATTCTAGTCTTATAGGGTTCTGGTTTAAGTCCTCCAGGTCGTACCCGTCCACATAGTTTCCATATATTAAACGGTTGCCCATAACTGTTTGAGCCTGAGCCTTTAGCGGAACATTATCAAACATTCTAACAAGCTGCGTTGCATTAAGAACTGTGTATATTTTACTGTTGTTAAAACTTAAAGTATAATTAGTATTGTCTGCGTACCCTAAGTTTTGTTTATTAAATAATTCAATTGACTTTATAACATTGCTTGTCGTTTCTTTAAATACAACCTCTACAGATTTAACTAATCTCCCTCCAGTATTGAATGCAACATTGGCGCTATTAAAAGCGTTTATCATTCCTTCATTTAATCCTGAGTCTATAGTATACTCAAAGTTCTTAGGGACAAATGCTGGCTCGCAGAACTGAGACAACGCTGAGTACTCTCCGTCCTCATACTTATACCTGTATGCAAATGTTATAAATCTTTCTTCTAAAAAATTTTCTTCACCACCAACATTAACCAGCTCAAAAGTTGGTGCCTGTGTAGGTGGTTTTTTAATAACTAATAACTGTTCAGCTAAGTCATCAGCAGATGAGTCATAGTTTCTTTTAATATTTATAACCCTTGGCTGATTATAGTTGTCAGTCCAGAACAATAAGTCTTCAACTCTATTTACACCTGTAATTAAAAATATAGGATTAAAATTAAGAACTGATATACTGCCTATAATAAGAGGATTTGGAAGTGTTACAACATGATATGTAAGAAGGTTTGCTGGTACATTAAACGATACAACAAGGTCTGCAATCACTTTAGCACCAGACAATGATGGAAATTGTGGGTCGTGAACAAACCAGTATATAGTTTCTCTTTGTCCATCTTCAAACGCACCTATGCAAGAAGCACTATCACTTAAAGGAATCGAGTCTATACTTAAGCTAGTCAATCTAGTATTCCCTTTTGCGTTCTCAACAGACCCTATCTCTGAATCTTCTGTAGAGCCAAGCCTTACGTTTAAGGCATCAACGTACTCACCATTAGGCAATAAGCGTTCATCAACGCTTTTATTCATTCGCCCTGCAATAAAATTTCTAGTAACTTCTGCCATGTTTATTTAATCCACTTATCCATACCTCTAATGTTCTGTAATAAACGACCAGGGTGTATGTTGCTAATTCGTAATTTAGCGTTACGTAATAAAGCTGAACTTCTTTTCCTTGCTCTGCTTATAATATATTCTTGTACTCCAAACTTCCCATTCAATATAGCAAACTGAATATAAGCATAAACATATTCTTCAAATAGTTTATTAACACTTATTAATGTATCATCTCCACCTTCCATTCCGTCTGACACATACTCTAGTATACAAAGCTCACCTGCCATATCAGAGCTAAAGTTTATAACCCCAGCTTTTTTATTTATTTTAAATGTTGGATTAGAGTTCGCTGTCTCTGTGTTTAATCCAAATGCACCTCCAATACCATAATCAAAATACCACGCTCCATCAACACAGTATCCTTCTCTGTTGTTATACGGGCTGTTCTGGTTGAGGTAAATACTTCTTTTAGTTCCCTCTATCCTTTGAAGGTCTATCGTGGAAGAAGACGGCTTTAAAATGTTTCCTTCCTCGTCAAATAGTATTCTACAATCATTATCCTGAAGGTATGCACTACTCCAGTTAGTTTGAATATTTTCTGTTAAAGGTCTAAGAACACCATCTTTATATAAAGATATTCTTACCCAGTTCACATAGTCTGAAGGAAGAACATATCTTAGTGTATCACAGACGTCTAGCTCAAGAATCTTTAACTCTTTAAATGCATCGTAGTTTAGTTCTTGAACTGCTCTCTTAGCATGAAACAAAACTCTATATCTTTCTTCATTATTTATTAAACTATGATTACCTGCATACATCAACATAAAGTTATTAACTATATCGTACAGGCTTACGTATTGGTAGGAACCCCAGTTAGCATCTTCTGGTGCCGCGCCATTATTTTCATAGTATTGGTATTCGCTTAGGTATGACATTATTTTTCGTTTTGATTATCTGTTGTATCTAGAACCTGTCCAAACTGAGCAATCTCAGTTTCTCTAATAGACATCCCTGCATACTGTAGTATCTTATTAACTAAAGACGGCTCGTCATCAAGAGGTAATTCAAAATCCTGATACAAAGGACTAGAAGGATTAAAGGCAGGTGTGCCTCCAACTAGAGATGCATACGTCCACTTAGGGTCATTCGGGTATCTTATATACTGACACAGAACTCTTCCTAAAGAAGTCTGTCCTTCATTAACGCCAACTTGTATGTCCTGTGGGTAAACCTGAATCACAGTAGAGCTATTTGAATATGCAGGAAAAAGCTCTGTTGGCTTGGTTAAGTTAGACATATTCAATTGAGTTATCTTTCTATTAGTAACCTTCTCGCATTCGTTTACTCCATTTGACAAACTTAATATACAGTAGCTATCACCTACGGTTGTAAAAATACCTGCATCTAAATACAAAAGGCTAGGGTCTGTTTGGTCTACAAACAATACGCTTGCAACTTCACTTGTCGTTTTATTAACCACAACGTCTCCAGGCTTTACGCCAACAGTTGAGAAATTTAAGGTTGAATCTTTCATTGTAAATTCAGTAGTAGCCAAACCCACAGTGTTAGTGCTTTGAACAACAAGGTACTTGGTTAAAAGTAAAACCTTGTTTATTAAATAATAATCAGAGCCTGTAGTGGCAGTAGATGGAACACTATATGAGGCTGAGGCCGAGGGTAAAGTTAATGTTTGAGACACTCCGTTTGCATACACAGGAACAAGAAAGTTTTGTTCTGAGAAAATATCTATTGATTCCTCGTAACCTTTTTTTAAATCAGCATAACCAACACCTGAAGCTCTTGCGTTCTCCTTCATTATCTGATAGTTGTACTGATAAAAATAATCTTCAAAAATATCTAGCTGTGCCTGCTTAGCGTATAAGTTAAAATCACTAGGGGTAATATACCCATAGTTATTTTTGTTAAGGACCGACAGTACTGTTTCTCGCACTGAATTTATTATACTCATTTGTCTATTTATTTAAAACAAAGATAAGCAAAAAAAAAGAGGCTGCATTTAAGCGACCTCTTTCCAAAACAAAAGTAATTTTTAAAAATATATAATTTATAAATATATAATTTATTTTTTATTTTCTAGGTTTTTTTCAAGAAACTTTAACACTTCAATACCTTCATCGGATTGAAGATACCCAGCTACTACGTAGAAAGCGTCTTCTCCAAAAGGAATGTTAACCATTCTTTTTTTATTCTTAGGTGTATTAAAATATACATCCTTCTTATTATTTTTAAATATTAATACCTTATGTGCAAATAACTCTTTTACTTTAGAGTTTAGTTTTAAAGTAGGGTCCTGAACTGCACGTAAAAAATCTGCTGGTGAATACTCAGCATATATTAGTATGTCTCTTTTTAATTCTGCAGATGTTGTTCTTGATACATCTGTGTTAAAAAGAACTCTAGCTAAAGCCTCTACTTGTTCTATATCTAGTTGACGAGCTTCTATAAGAGCGTCTACTCTAGAATTTAAAACAGCCATCTCTTGTTGAGCATCTTTCTCTACATCTACTTCTACAAATTTAACACCATTCATAGGGTGGTAGTGAAGAAATTCTTGTAGGGATTGATTAGTTCTTGGAACAGATAAAAATCCATCCTCAAAAACAATTGGCTCTACAATAGCGTTTCCGTCTTGCTCATCCTCAAAGGGACTCTTTTGATTCCTAGCATAACGCAAGGCTCTATTAGTTCCTGTTGCTTCATCAAAATACGTTAAGGGATATCTTCTTGAGTTTCTAGTTGGCAGCATAAAAGACAGAGGAGCTGCGTCTCTGGTAAGTTTGTAATTCTTGTTTACTAAATGTTTAGTTTTCATTTGATTATAATTTAATTATTAAAAAAAAAAAGGGAGGGCATTGTATACCCTCCCATTATTTAAACTACTATGATTGGAAAATCACGAAGTTGTTTGCACCCATAGTACATACACATCTTTCAGATAGGAAGTTTACTTCCATTGCATCTAAATCAGATGTTGCTGCACCACCAGCTGAACCTGTAATCCAAGTCTTGTACTTTCTGTCTTCAGTTTCTGAAGCTCTGTAACGTACATGTAAGAAAGGACGCTTAGCATTCTTCCCAAGGATTTGGTCATAAACAGTTGTAGAACCTGCTGGCACTAACAATCCGTTAACGGTTCCCGAATTTGCACCTGTAGGTAAACCTCCGCGCATAGTTGGGTCGTTCAAGTATTTCCAGTCAGACTTGTAAAAGTCATAACCTCTACGGAATCCTGTGAATCCTAAGTTAAGAGCCATCTCCTCATCGTTGTCAAAAAGACCATAAGAAGTACCTCCTCCTCCATAAGAGTTTTGTGATGCTAACATATCGTCAATGTCAAATCCAAACTGTCTGTTTAAGAAAAGTACGTTCTCTTCAATAGCTCCTTGCTTATCTAAACGAGAGATAATAGCATCGAAGTCTGCAAGAGCAACTGGGTTTCCACCAGCCCATACATTTCCTCTAGTTTCCACTGCGTGGAATACACCTTCAGAACCTTTGTTACCTACATCACCTGTAGTAGCGATTGCTCCTGAACCTACTTCTGCTGGTACCGCTTCAATCATAGCTGTTTCAAGATAGTCATCAAAACGTAAACGAGTTTCATGCTCAGACTTCAAGTACCATAGGTATCCTGAAGCTCCGTTCTCTGTAGTTACTTCAATCCATCCGATTTGAGCCATATCAGAACCTGATACTGCATACTTATCTTTGATAATGATTGGAGAGTTGTCGAAGATTTCATCTTCAGCTTCTAAAGAACCTTGCATTCCGTTACTTCCTTTTTTGAATTCAGAACCATATATAAAGATAGTTGCATCTGCATTACCTGCACCTGTACCACCTGTAAAACCTGCTGCATTATAGAATGCTACAGTTATTTGGTTTGCGTTTAATCCACCTGCAACACCTACTGCTGTTACAATTCCTTTGAATTCTCCTGAACCGTCATTGTTAGTAACAACTAATGTTTGTCCAACACGAATAGCAATAGTTCCAGCTGTTAAGCCTGTTGCTGCTCTGTCTGGTACTAACGCATCGTTAATATCAAATGTTACGTTATCTCCATTTACAACCGCACCAGTTCCTACCTGTACGTATTTTGTATGTAGTCTTCCTTGCTCTGCCCACTTTACTAAGTCTGAATTACTTGGTAGCTCAGCTCCTACTAAACGTAAGAAAGAAGAAATAGTTCTATTACCATAACGCTCAAATTCTTTTTCATAAGTGTCTGGTAAATACTGATTCAAAAAGTTGAAATCAGTAATATAATTTGTAGCCAACGGCACCTGTTGTGGTGCTGGCTGTAGTTGAAAACCTGGTCCTACTGGTGTAGTATTCGGTCCTAATAATTGTCCTGCCATTTTTTAATTGTTTTTAATTGTTTAACTTTTTTTAATACTCTTAATCTTTAACCCTTTACCTTCACTTGCATTTACTGCACGATATTGAGTTCCACCTTTTACGGTTACCTCTGGAGCAGAACGCGTAGTCATGTCGATGTTCTTCATCTTTCTGGTTACGTTATCCGTAGCTGCGGCCACACCTTGCTCATAAAAATACTTAGCAAACCTATCAGGGTTCATTGCTGCTGACAATGCTTTATGATACTCACCTGCATTCTTAACTAATCCATCTTCATTTAAGTGTTGATTAATAAAATTAACAACACTTGATTGAGATTTTTTAATTTCCTCTGCAGAACCTCCTGGATTGTAATATAAATTTACATCATCAATATCAACTTTAAAACCTTTAAAGTTTTGATTCAGTATCTTATTAGTTTCTTTTTCAAAGAAATCTACTTTCCTAGACTGCTCTTCTGACTGAGTCTTTGCATTCTCAACATATTGCTTGTACGCCTTGTAGTCTTCATTGTCCTCAGAAATACCAGTTACACTTGACTCAAGCGGTTGGTGATACATTTCTTTTTGTTCATTGAAAAACCTCTTAGCTTTTACAATAGCCTTTTTCTTTTTTAACTTAGCTCTCTTAATATCGTTATCATCATCAATGTCCTCATCATATTGATAGTCCTCCATTAATAATTCAACGTCATCTTTATCCATACCTTCTTCGGTAGCTAAAAGATACTCAGTTAAAATCTGGTCTTCATCTAAAGAATCAAGGTCTCTGTTTAGTTTAACATAGTCTTCAATCCCTCTACCAGTTTTCTTTTTATATTCAAAATAAGCGGATACATCTTCTGGTAATTCCTCATTACTTTCAGTCTCTGTAAACAATTGGTCTACAGATGATATATCTTTATCATACCTGTTCTTAATAAAATCAAGAACATCTTTTTCTTCTAATTCTTTTTTTGTAGTTCCTTCTCCAACAGGTGAGTCAGCTACAACCGCTGGCTGTGTTTGCTCTTCATGTTGTTGTTCAACTTTTTCAATTAAAGATTCCTCTACTTGAGCAGCTGATTTTTCTTCTACAGACCCTACTTCTTTTACTGTCATTTCCATTTGATTAGATTTTGGTACAAATATAGTACAATTAATTATTCTATTTTATTTACTTATCTTGGGTCGAATTCAGCCAAATCAAAACCATCTAAACTATCTTCATTAGATTCAAACCTTTGAGGTGGTAAGTTATTTTTTCTTTGGTTTATAAGTCTTGATTGTTCAGTGTTAGCTTGGCTTATCCTGCCTGACTTTGCTGTTTCCCTGCCTTCTTCCCTTGTGGCTAAGGCTTCAGCCTCCATTCCATTAAGCTGTTGATTATAGCTAAACTCCTCAGCCATCAGCATACTTTTTAGCTGAGCCTGATTCTTCATCTTCTCTATTTCAAAAGCTATCTCCGCTTGTTTCATTTGCATTTTGCCCTGCATCTCCGCTTGAGATTTCTGCATTGCCATCTGGCCTGCCATCTGCTGAGATTTTAATTGTGAAGCCGCTTGCATCTGCTGTTGAAGCATAGCCGCTTTCTGGTCTGCGTCTTGCTTTTGTTTTCTCTTTACTTTTAATAATTGATTCGCAAGCTTTATGTTTTTTATTTCTCTAATATCAATTGCATCCTCAAGATTAATATCTCCTTTAGATAAAGCCATTTGAATATTTTGTTCTAGCTTAGATTTCTCTTCCTCATCAGGTGCAACATCTATGAATATTCCAAAGTCATATATATATAAATCTGAAATCTCATTTAAGATACTTACATTGTATTTTCCAATTTGATTTATAAACTCATCTTTAAAATCTGAGTACTCTAATACATCTGCAATTCTATATGTTAGTGCCTCTGCTAATGTTCTATATATGTATAAACTTCCTTGAAGTATGTGTCTAGTTGCTGTGTTAGAATTTAAAGCCGCAAGCTTCTGTAGTCCCACTAAAGAGTTGGGGTCAGGAGTAGAACCATCTCTGGCTTCGTTTAAGCCTGTTACCTGGCGAATCATTCCTAAGTAATGGTTATAGTTAGATATAAGCATCTGCGTCTTACTAGCGCCACTATTAGATGTTAGTTGCTGTATAGGAACTCTTGCTTGATTAAAGTCTCCGTCCTGTGTGTAACTTCTTCCTACCACACTACCAGTTTGAAAATATAATCTTAATGCGTCTTCAGGGTTATAAGCTTGTCCTGTCCCTAGGTCTACTTCGCTTAATCCATCAGCGTCAATAAACACACCGTCAGGTACAACTCTCGCTATTACCTGCTGTAACTTTAAATGAGTAAGCTGTATTAAATCTGTAAACGGAATCATTCTTCTAACTAAAGATTCAATATTCCCTTTATACATTCTTGGTGCTACCGCTACATAATTAGGCATAGCATGTTGAGACGCAGACTGAGGCCTTACCATATTCTTAGCAAGCTCCCACTTTAGAATCATATCTGTACCCATTACCATTACACCATCATACCACACGTCAATTGTTTTTGATACCTTTTCAAACTTACCATCTTCCATCATCTCTGATGGAGGATTGAACTCGTCATTTTTCTCAATCATTTTTACACCTCCAGTTTCAGAAACTTTTTTCTTATAGACCATTTTTTTTGTGGTCTTATAATTAAAGTATAATAATGTTACTGTGTCTCTAGTGAAAATATCGTTCTGCTGCATCTGCGCAACATTATAATAGTCATACCAGCTTTGGCTATACTTAGATATTTTTTCTAGGTCTTCATTTGTAAGGCTTGTATCTATTTTAAGAAGCTCTGTAATTGGAACTACTTTTATTTCTCCCCAATAAAAACAATCTTTAAAGTGTGGGTCCTCTGTGTAGCTGTATACAATACTTGCAGGGTCTACATACGATACCTGAACACCAGAACCTGGGAGGAACTCATGCTTCGAGCATCCAATTCCTAAAACAGTAAGGTCATAGTCTACTCTTTTTCTTGTATCATTATAGTGGTTTTCAGAAAACATAGTATCAATTGCCTCTTCCTCAGCTATCTCTATAGCTGGTTTGTAATTGAGAGTCATATACAAAGAAAGCTCTTCGTCATTTTCAGGAATATTTCCTGGGTCCATAGTAAATGGGTCTACCCCTGTTGCTTTTTGAATATCAAGAAGTAGGTCCTTGC